>SCPN01000336.1_pt1:0-100000 | contig 161134 bp, 135 predicted proteins | sample 6106831 | NCBI WGS metagenome assembly SCPN01 (sample SAMN10720447, study PRJNA508395) | human gut metagenome | isolation source: Participant 1, 0 month | reverse complement strand
CACGTGAAACCCGCTGGGAGATGGGGACCATCCTCAAGCCTAAATACTACTCAGTGACCGATAGTGGAGCAGTACCGTGAGGAAGGTGAAAAGTACCCCGGGAGAGTGAAAAGAACCTGAAACCTTGTGCCTACAAGCACCGAGAGTCCGTTAAAGGATGATCGGGTACTTTTTGTAGAACGGTCCGGCGAGTTAATATTTGCAGCGAGGTTAAGGAACTGGAGTTCCGGAGCCGCAGCGAGAGCGAGTCTGAATAGGGCGTATGAAGTTGCAGGTATTAGACCCGAAACCGGGTGACCTATCCATGAGCAGGCTGAAGCGGTGGTAAGACACCGTGGAGGGCCGCACCCACGTCTGTTGAAAAAGCCGGGGATGACTTGTGGATAGCGGAGAAATTCCAATCGAACTCGGAGATAGCTGGTTCTCCCCGAAATAGCTTTAGGGCTAGCGTTATTTTAGATTACCGGAGGTAAAGCACTGAATGGTCTAGGGGCCGCGAGGTTACCAAAGCCTATCAAACTCTGAATGCCGGATAATTGATGAATAGCAGTCAGACTGTGTGAGATAAGTCTCATAGTCAAAAGGGAAACAGCCCAGATCTACAGCTAAGGTCCCAAATGAACACTAAGTGGAAAATGATGTGAAACTGCGAAGACAACCAGGATGTTGGCTTAGAAGCAGCCACTCATTCAAAGAGTGCGTAATAGCTCACTGGTCGAGTGGTTTTGCGCAGAAAATGTAACGGGGCTAAGTGTTCAACCGAAGCTTAGGCATTGCAGTAATGCATTGGGTAGGGGAGCGTCGTATGCGGGGCGAAGTCAGAGCGGAAGCACTGGTGGACTGCATACGAGTGAGAATGCCGGAATAAGTAGCGAGAATTATGTGAGAATCATAATGGCCGAAAATCTAAGGTTTCTTGGGAAGGTTCGTCCGCCCAAGGTTAGTCGGGAGCTAAGTTCAGGCCGAAAGGCGTAGGCGATGCACATACGGTAGAAATTCCGTAACCACCGAACATTTAAGCTAGAGGGACGCTTTCTTTAAGGTTATCCCGGGCGATGGTTGCCCCGGGCGTAAGGGACCGAAATTTAGTAGGGAAGTAGACGGCGTGAGAGACGAGAAAAGCTCTAGTGTATACTAAGGTGCCCGTACCGCAAACCGACACAGGTAGATGGGATGAGTATTCTAAGGCCAACGGGAGAAGGGTTGTTAAGGAACTCGGCAAATTGGCCCCGTAACTTCGGGATAAGGGGCGCCTGCGAGAGCAGGCCGCAGTGAAAAGCCAAGCGACTGTTTAGCAAAAACACAGCTCTCTGCTAAATCGAAAGATGACGTATAGGGGGTGACGCCTGCCCGGTGCTGGAAGGTTAAGGGGAGTGCTTAGCGCAAGCGAAGGTGCGAACTTAAGCCCCAGTAAACGGCGGCCGTAACTATAACGGTCCTAAGGTAGCGAAATTCCTTGTCAGGTAAGTTCTGACCCGCACGAATGGCGTAACGATTTGGGCACTGTCTCAACAGCCCGCCCGGCGAAATTGTAGTACCGGTGAAGATGCCGGTTTCCCGCAACTAGACGGAAAGACCCCATGGAGCTTCACTGTAGCTTGATATTGGATCTCGGTATTCCATGTACAGGATAGGTGGGAGGCTAGGAAGTAAGCGCGCCAGCGTTTATGGAGTCAACAGGATACCACTCTTGGGATATTGGGATTCTAACCTGCGACCATGAATCTGGTCGGGGGACACTGTCAGGTGGGCAGTTTGACTGGGGCGGTCGCCTCCCAAAGAGTAACGGAGGCGCTCAAAGGTTCGTTCAGCACGGATGGAAATCGTGCACTGAGTGTAAACGCATAAACGAGCCTAACTGCGAGAATGACGGTTCGAGCAGTAACGAAAGTTGGAGTTAGTGATCCGGCGGTATGTGAATGGAAATGCCGTCGCTCAACGGATAAAAGCTACCCTGGGGATAACAGGCTGATCTCCCCCAAGAGTTCACATCGACGGGGAGGTTTGGCACCTCGATGTCGGCTCATCGCATCCTGGGGCGGAATTCGGTCCCAAGGGTTTGGCTGTTCGCCATTTAAAGCGGTACGCGAGCTGGGTTCAGAACGTCGTGAGACAGTTCGGTCCCCTATCTGTTGCGGGCGCAGGAATATTGAGAGGAGCTGTCCTTAGTACGAGAGGACCGGGATGGACGTACCGCTGGTGCACCAGTTGTTCTGCCAAGGGCATAGCTGGGTAGCTAAGTACGGACGAGATAAACGCTGAAGGCATCTAAGCGTGAAACTCCCCTCGAGATAAGTGTTCCCATCCTTCGGGAGTAAGGCCCCTTGTAGACTACAAGGTTGATAGGTCAGGAGTGGAAGTGCAGTAATGTATGGAGCGGACTGATACTAATAGGCTGAGGGCTTGACCTTAAATGTTAGGTAACCTCGAAAGATAGCATTGCGAGTAGGATTGTTCAGTTTTGAGGGTGTAAATCTTCAAAAGTAGGTGTTAATGGTGACGAGGGTACACCTGTTCCCATTCCGAACACAGTAGTTAAGCTCGTTTACGGTGACAATACTTGGCTGGCGACGGCGGGAAGATAACTCAACGTACCATCTAAGCAGCAACGAAAGTTGCTGCTTTTTCTTTTGCATAAAATGCAGGAGAATCTTTTCTTTTTTCCGATTTTCCTGTACAATAGAACTATCGAAGAATTTTTCGCCTGCTGTCGAAAAATCCACTGTTTCGTCGGCAGACCGATCAACGGAGGGAGAAATGTTATGTCGATTCAGGAAAACTGCCGTGTTGTAGAAAATACACGGCTGGGCGAGGGTCTGTATCTGATGGTGCTGGACGCGCCGGAAATCGTTAAACTGACGCAGTGCGGCCAGTTCGTCCACATTGCATGCGGTGAGGGTCATCTGCTGCGCCGCCCGATTTCGATCTGCACCTGGCAGGGCAGCCATCTGCGCATTGTTTTTCAGGTAAAGGGCGACGGCACGAAGTGGCTGAGCGAACGCAAGGTCGGCGATGTGCTCGACGTGCTTGGACCGCTCGGACACGGCTTTGATGTGCAGGCACTGGGCGACCGTCCGATCTTTATCGGCGGCGGCATTGGCGTACCGCCGATGCTTGGATGTGTTCGCACGGCAGTAGAAAAGGGTGCACAGCCTGCCGCAATCCTCGGTTTCCGCAACGAGGGTGCGGTGATCCTTGAGGGCGACTTCCGTGATGAATGCGAGACCTTTGTCACCACCGACGACGGCACCTACGCGCGTCACGGCTTTGTCACCGATGTGCTGAAGGAGCAGGTGGCAGGTGCGACCGGCGTTTGCGAAGAAGCCTATGCTGAAGCATGCAGGCGATTGCAAAGGAAGCCGGCGTGCCCTGTCAGGTTTCGATGGAGGAGCGCATGGGCTGCGGCATCGGTGCCTGTCTGGTGTGCGCGTGCGCGCTCAAGTCGGAAAACGGCGAAACCCGTTACGGTCATGTCTGCAAGGACGGTCCGGTATTCAATGCTGAGGAGGTCGAGTGGTAATGGCAGATTTAAGAGTGAACTTTTGCGGCGTTGAGCTGAAAAACCCGATTACGACCGCATCCGGCACCTTTGGTTTCGGCCATGAGTACGGCGAATTTTTTGACCTGTCCCAGCTTGGCGGCATCGGCGTGAAGGGTCTGACACCGACCGAGCGTCTCGGCAATCCGGCGCCGCGCATCGCGGAGACCCCGCAGGGTATTCTCAACTGTGTCGGTCTGCAGAACCCGGGCATTGACCGCTTCATCGAGGAGCAGATTCCGTTCCTGCGCCGGTACGACACCAAAATTATCGCCAACGTCTCCGGCAACACGGTCGAGGAGTACGAGGGCATGGTCGAGAAGATTTCGGATGCGGATGTTGACCTTATCGAGATGAACATCTCCTGTCCGAACGTAAAATGCGGCGGCATGGCATTCGGCACCCAGCCGAAGATGGTCGAGGAGGTCGTTTCGGCAGCCAAGGCCAAGGCGAAGAAGCCGCTGATCGTCAAGCTGTCCCCGAATGTCACCGATATTGCGGAGATTGCACGCGCGGCGGAGTCCGCAGGTGCGGACGCGCTTTCGCTCATCAATACACTGCTCGGTATGCGCATTGATATCGAAAAGCGCAAGCCGATCCTGTCCAACGTAATGGGCGGTCTGTCCGGTCCGGCGGTGTTCCCGGTTGCGGTTCGCATGGTATATCAGGTGCGCAAGGCGGTTTCCGTGCCGATTCTCGGCATGGGCGGTATCCGAACCGGACGTGATATTGTCGAAATGATGCTTGCGGGCGCAGACGCGGTTGCCATGGGTACGGTGATGTTCAATGACCCGACCGCTCCGGTTAAGGCGCTTGCCGAGCTGAACGAGTGGCTGGATGCACACGGCGTGAAGTCTGTCACCGAGCTGTCCGGCGCGGTCGAGGTAGGCTGATGACAACCACGGTCTACATCATCCGCCATGCAGAGGCCGAGGGCAACGTCTACCGCCGCTGTCACGGGCAGTACGATGCGCTGCTCACGACCCGCGCGTACAAGCAGCTGCCGTATCTGGCGAAGCGGTTTGAGAATGTGCCGCTTGCGGCGGTTTACTCGTCCGACCTGTTCCGCGCACGCGTAACGGCTCAGGCTGTGGCAGAGCCGCATCATCTCTCGGTGGAGACCCGACCGGTGCTGCGCGAGATTGATATGGGAGACTGGGAGGACATTCCGTGGGCCGAGCTGCCGCACACATGGCCTGAGCAGTACGCGCTGTGGTGTGCCCGTCCATGGGAAGCAGCGCCGCCGCACGGCGAGACGGTCATGCAGGCCGGTCAGCGCATGCTGGACGGCGTGCGCGCGATTGTGCGTGAAAATGAGGGCAAAGAGGTCGCAGTAGTGACGCACGGCAGTGCGATTCGCGGCATGCTGACGATTGCACACGGCTTTGCACCCGAACAGATGGGCGAAATCGGCTGGGGTGACAACACCTGTGTTGCCAAGCTGGAATTTGACGAAAACGGCAATATCGACGTGGTTTACGAGAATGATGCCTCGCATTTGCCGCAGGAATACTCCACGTTTGCGTCCATTGGCTGGACGAATACCAAGGGTATTCCGGCGTCGCCGCAGATCTGGTTCCGCCGCGCTGACCCAAAGAATCCACAGGATGTGGATAAAATTGTGGGATTCATGCGTGAGCTGCATAGGAATGCCTACGGCACGGATGCAAACCTCGATCCAGATGCGCTCATCCGCGATGTAGAGCGGGCACAGAAGGTTTCGCCGCGGGCGTGCACCTTCGGCTGTTTGGAAAGCGGGGAAGAGGTCGCGCTCGTTTACCTGAAAACCTGGTGGGAGGAGCAGCCGGAGATCGGTCTGGTCGGCGGCTTCTGCATTGCCGGTGACTACCGCGGCTGCGGTCTGAGCGGACAGATTCTCGGTCAGGCCATCAGCGTGTACCGTGCGCTCGGCAAGCGCGAGCTGTGTGCTCGTGTTGCCGAGAAAAACATGCGTGCACAGGGTTTTTATCATAAATTCGGTTTTCTGCAGCGCGGCGAGTACCGCGATGAGAACGGACTGCATTATCAGATGGTAAAGCCGATTTCGGTCGAATAAATAGGAAAAGCGCTCTGTTTTTAACAGAGCGCTTTTTGATTCGCAATGAGAAATTAGCAGTTGGTAATTGTATATGGCAGCGGAAAAGAAATCCTTTTCGGCTGCTTTTCGATTTTACAGCTTGAGCAGAACCGCACTATATCGCGGCAGCGCAACCGTACACAGACTATCCTTGCGGGAGACGGCAAGCGTCTCTCCGGTGCCGCCGAACTCCGCGGCATTGCTGTCAAGCAGAATCGTAAACTTCGGCAGGGAAGCGGTGAATTTCTGTTCGCTGTCCGCAAAATTGCACAGGGCGAGCAGCGTTTCTCCGTTTGCACGGCGCTCCATGCCGAATACGCAGGGCGCATCCGCATGATTTTCCGCCCACCGGAAATTATCCGGCGCATAATCTGCGTGCAGCGCGGAATTCTCCACATAAGTTTTGCACAGGCTGTGGAAAAAACGGTGGAACGGACGTTCTGCCAGTGCCCAGTCCAGTGTACCGGCTTCGCTCCATTCGTACAGCTGACCCAGCTCGTTGCCCATGAAATTCAGCTTTTTACCCGGATGCGTGAACATATACAGATACATCACACGCGCCTGCGCATACTTGTCGCATTCGTCCGCGCCCCACATTTTCTGCACGATTGCCGCCTTGCCGTGCACAACCTCGTCGTGCGAGAGCGGCAGCAGGTAGTGCTCGTTGGAAAAATAGTGCATCGACCAGAGCAGCTTGCCATGGTCGCGCGGACGCAGATCCGGCTGGGTTTGGCAGAACTCGAGCGTATCGTGCATCCAGCCGAGATCCCACTTGTAGTCGAAGCCCAAGCCGCCCTCGTCCACCGGACGGGTGACACCGGGATAGGCAGTCGAGTCCTCAGCGATGAGCAGAGCAGAGGGATGGCGGGCTTTCAGACCGCGGTTCATATTTTTGAGGAATTCGAGCGTGTCGCCGTTGACGCCGCGCGCGGGATCGCCCTGCCAGTAGATCAGGCGCGAGACCGCATCCATGCGCAGACCGTCAAAATGAAACTCAGTGAGCCAGTAATCGGCCGCAGACTGAAGAAAACAGCGCACTTCCCGTCTGGAATGAATGAAATTGTAGCTGCCCCATTCACTTTCGCCGACCGCGCTGTGCGGGTACTCGTACAGGTGCGTGCCGTCGTATTTCGCCAGACCGTAGGAGTCTACGGCAAAGTGTACCGGTACAAAATCCATGATCGCACCGATACCGGCATGATGCAGTTTGTCAATCAGCATTTTCAGCTGTGTCGGCGTGCCGTAGCGCGAGGTCGGAGCAAAAAATCCGGTGTTCTGGTAGCCCCAGGAGCCGTCAAACGGGTGCTCGGACAGCGGCAGAAACTCCACATGCGTGTAGCCGTTTTCCTGCAGATAGGGAATCAACCGGCGGGCGATTTCATCGTAGGTGTACCAGCCGTTTGCGTCGTCCGGATTGCGCATCCACGAGCCGAGGTGCATTTCGTAGATATTAAGCGGTGCGTCCGGCGAAAGCCGTGCGGCTGTTCATCCACGCTGCGTCTGTGAAGCGGTACTCCTCGAGGTCGGTGATGATCGAGCAGCAGGCAGGCCGCAGTTCCATTGCAAAGCCGTAGGGATCGCAGTGCTCGGTGACAGAGCCGTCCGGGCCGTAGATGCGGTATTTGTAAAACTGGCCTGCGCGGGCGTCCGGCACAGAGACCGACCAGAAGCCGCTGCGGCCGTCCTGTACCAGATCGGTCTCGGTCCAGCCGTTGCACGCGCCGGTCAGCGTAATGCGGCTGGCATTGGGCGCAAAGGTACGAAAAACGATAGCGTTTTGCTCTATGTGAGCGCCAAACCAGCGGTAGGCGTCGAAAATTTCGCCTGTGAAGAATTGGTGCTGATTCATGGAAGCACTTCCTTTCTTTTTCCCTTAACGGGGGATGGTCGCTTGCGAAGCGAGCGGAATCTTGCCTACGCGGCAGGCGCACAAGAGGGTAGACAACCTGCGGTTTTCCACCCTCTTGTGCCCTCGCCGGGCAGGCGCCCCCCCGCTGGAGTCAGCGGCACTGGCATATTCATACATCCAGTATAGAATACATCCACGTTAAACGCAACCGTCAAAACTGTACAAAGTGTCCGTTAAATAAAAATGAACCGGCCCGCCGCTTTGCGGCTCTTATACTCGGGTGCGTCGAAGGACGCGGATTTCACTGAAAATAAAATGAACCGAGTCCAAACTGGCTGCTCTTATATACAGACGCACCCAGGGAAAGGATAGAAAGTTATGAACGATAAAGAGCTTGTCAGCCGCATGCAGCACGGCGATATGCAGGCGTTCGACGAGCTGTACGAGCGCTACAAGGACGATGCATACCGCCTTGCGTGCCTGATCACCGGCAGCAGGACGGACGGCGAGGATCTGGCGCAGGAGGCCTTTGTCACCTGTGCGCAGTCCATCAAATCGCTGCGGGACGGCAGCAAATTCCGGCCGTGGCTGCTCAAAACGCTTTCCCGCGCGGCATGGAAGTACTGCCGCAAAGCCAAACGGGAAACGCCGGTCTCAGAGTTTTTTGACGCAGGCGAGAGTGAAAGCGCACTGTCCGCCGTGCTGCGGACGGATGAGCAGCGCCGCCTGTATGCCGCACTCGATACGCTGGATGAAAAACGCCGCGTGACCGTGGTGCTGTATTACTTCGATGATCGCTCGGTGCGCGAGATCGCGCAGGCGACCGGCGTGACCGAGGGAACGGTGAAATCCCGCCTTTTTTCCGCTCGCCGTCATCTGCGGCAGGCGCTGACCGAAGAACGGAAGCCGAAGGAGGCTACAAATCATGGATGAAATCAAAATGGAACGTGAAATCAAGGAAATGCTGCATCAGTGTGCAGATGAGCTGCATGCACCGGATTCGATGCATGCGCGCGTCAAATTCGCACTGAACAATGCACCGGTACGCAAGCGTCATCTGTGGAGCAAACGCTTTGTGGCGGTTGCCGCTGTCGCTGCGATTGCGGTGACCGGCGCATTCGCAGCCGGCGGCATGGGCGGCATTTTCAGTGAGGGCTGGTCTGACCAGCGGCTGGATCTGTCGAGCACGCAGGCGCATCTGGCTGATGCCGGTGTAGCGCTCACGCTGCCGGACAAGATTGGCGAGTATACGTTCAGCTACGGCTCTGATGTGGATACCACGGCGCAGAACGACATGGGCGAGACCGAAAAAGTCAGCGAGGTGGACGCGACCTACACGAAGGATGGCGCGGAGCTGAATCTGTCCGCGCACAAGAGCTACACCGTGTTCACCGAGGACGAGATGGAGAATCCGGTTCCGGCAACGACTGCCGAGGTAAACGGCGTTACGCTGACCTATCGCGATGCGCACTACCGCTTCGTTCCGGCCGATTACGAGGAGTCTGACGAGGAAAAGCAGCAGGAGAAGTCCGGCGAACTTGTTATCAGCTATGGCTCAGACGAGGTGGAGGATAAAATGTTCCAGTCCGTGCTCTGGGAGCAGGACGGCGTGACCTACCTTATCAGCGGCTTCGATACCGGTTTGGATGCACAGACCATGTTCGATATGGCAGCTGAGCTTGTAAAGTAAATCACAGCAGACGAAATTTCACAAAAAGCATCGGAAACGCAGTTTCGATGCTTTTGCTTAGGGGATGGTTTACTCCACCGAAATGATGTAGTAGTAAACCGGCTGACCGCCGTCGATGACGTTGATCTCCATCTCCTTATTTTCCTTGTGCAGCAGGTTCTCAACCTCAGCGGCCTGCTCCTCGGTAACGCCTTCGCCGAAGATAACGGTTGCAAACGCGCTGTCGTCGGATACCATCTCGCGCGCCAGCTTTTTGAGGACCGAGGTTTCCTTGCCGTTGGCGCACAGCTTACCCTCGCACAGCGACAGATACTCGCCCTGTTTGATCTTCTTGCCGTCAAACTCGCTGTCGCGGGCCGCGTAAGTCACCTGACCGCTGCGGACGTGCTTTGCCGCGTCCAGCATAGCAAGCGCCAGCTCGCTGTCCTGCTCGGCTTCCGGATCGACCGCCAGCATGGACGAAATGCCCTGCGGGATGGTCTTGGTCGGCACGACGATCACCTTTTTCTCCTCGGAGAGATGAACCGCCTGCTCGGCAGCCATGATGATATTCTTGTTGTTCGGCAGCACGAAAACGATTTCCGCCGGAACGGCATCGACAGCGTGCAGAATGTCGTCCGTGGACGGGTTCATGGTCTGACCGCCCTGTACCACAACGTCCGCGCCGAGGTCGGTGAACAGGCTCTTGAGGCCCTCGCCGGCAGCAACGGCTACAAAGCCAAACTTTTTCTCTGCGGGGACGATCACGCGCTCCTTGGGCGCGTCCGCCGTGCCCTCGATCACCTTGGCGGTGTGCTGCTCGCGCATGTTTTCGATCTTAACGGTCAGCAGCGGACCGAATTTCAGGCCCTCCTCGAGCGCCTTGTTCGGCTGGTCGGTGTGAACGTGTACCTTGACGATATCATCATCCTCGACAACAACCAGCGAATCGCCGATTTCGTTCAGAATGGAGCGCAGACGAGCAACATTTCGTGCCTTGTCCTTGCGGGAGGCGATGAACTCGGTGCAGTAGGTGAAGGTGATGTCCTCGTCGTTGATTGCAGCGAAGTCTGCGGTGGACTTGGTCGGCTCTGCCGCAACAGCACGTTCCTTGTGGATGCCGCGCAGCGCGTCCAGCATGCCCTCGAAGATGGTGATAAAGCCGAAGCCGCCGGCGTCAACCACGCCTGCCTTTTCGAGCACCGGATTCTGATGAACGGTTTCCTCAAGTGCGGTGTGGCCCTGCTCGATGATCGCTGCCAGAACCTGCTCTGCAGTGAGCGTCGGCTCGGCCTGACACAGCTCGACCGCGTGCTGTGCCGCAACGCGCGATACGGTCAGGATGGTGCCCTCAGCGGGCTTCATAACCGCCTTGTAGGCGGTGTCTACGCCCTCGCGCAGCGCAAGCGCGAGTGTGCGGCCGTCGGCCTCGTCGGTCTCGCGCAGCTTTTTCGCCATGCCGCGGAACAGCAGCGACAGGATAACACCCGAGTTGCCGCGCGCGCCGCGCAGCAGCGCGGAAGCGGTCGCATCCGCCGCTTTGGCGAGGGTCGGCTCAGCGAGCTTTTCCATCTCAGCCATTGCGGAACCCATCGTCATGGACATATTCGTGCCAGTATCGCCGTCCGGTACCGGGAATACGTTCAGTTCGTTTGCCTGTTCCTTCTTTTCTGCAATGGCGAGTGCGCCCTCGATCACCATGGACCGGTACAGCGCACCGTTGATTTTCTGATCTGCCATTTATCTAACTCTCCTAAAAGTAACCGCGCAGTTGCGCGTAATAAGATTTCGGTTTGCTTGCAAACCGTAACCGCATGACAGGATTTCCTTAGGGCAATCCGAGTCATTGGTTCCGTCCGCAGACGTCCGCGGTTGTACCGCGGTATTCAAACAGCGGCGTTATGCCGCAACAAAACCCGCGACATGAGCGTGGGTTTTGTTACTCCGACTTAGCGCCCTTGGGGCGCGTCGTTCGGGTATCGGAAGTCAGTTTCTACGGAACTGACTTCCGTATATAGGGGACTTGCGAAGTCCCCTATAGGTGTCAGTCCGCCTTGATGCTCTCTACATAGATATCGACGTTCTTTACGTCCACACCGGTCAGGCGCTCAACATGATAGCGTACCTCGCCGATGATAGAGCGGCAGACGGTGGCAATATTCACGCCGTGCTCGACTGCAATGTGCAGGTCGATGTTGACACCGCCGTCCACAGCCTCGGTGACCTTTACGCCGCGCGACTGGTTTTCCAGTCCGAGCAAGTGTGCCAGTCCGTCCGACATGGAGCGGATGGTCATGCCTTTGACACCGAAGCAGGAGGATGCTGCGTAACCGGCAATGCCGGCCAGCACCTCGTTGGTAATGTCGATATATCCGAGATCGGTCTTGATGGTCATATAAAAACCTCCCTGCGAGTTAAGGCAGAATGCGTCTGCCCCGCAATAATCAATACTTTTGCTGTTTATATGATATAACAAAATCATGTAAAATACAAGCAATGCGGTGATGAAACTGCGTTATTTTTCAACACGACGGCAGAAAACCGGATAAATTGAAGAATAGTGTCGATTAACACGGAAAATTCGTGCAGGTTAATGCAAACAAATGTTTGCTTATTGCAGCGGATTGCGGTATAATAAGGATAAAATTACGAACGTATGTTCCGACGGAAACAGCGAGGAGTGCCGAAAATGAAGAAGATTTCCGCCAAACAACAGCAGATACTGGATTATATAAGCAGTTATTCCCTTGAACACGGCTATCCGCCTTCGGTGCGTGAGATTGGTGCAGAGATGGGACTGCGGTCGCCGTCCACCGTGCATGCGCACCTGAAAAAGCTGCAGGAGGCCGGTTATCTGGAGCCGAATGAGCATAAATCGCGGGCGCTGACGCCGGTCAGCGGCCCTTCCATGGTGCCGCGCGTGCCGATTCTGGGCCGCGTTACCGCCGGTATGCCGATCCTCGCGGTAGAGGAGCATATCGGCTATGTGCCGTTCGAGCCGGCAGCGGGCGGCGGCGAGTATTACGCGCTGCGTATTCGCGGCGATTCGATGATCGGCGTGGGAATTATGGATGATGATCTGGTCATTATCCGGCAGGATATACAGGCGCGCAACGGCGACATCGTGATCGCGCTGCTCGAGGATGAGGCTACCTGTAAGACGCTCAACATCACGCCGGACGGCGTATGGCTCATGCCGGAGAATCCGGCGTATCCGCCGATCAACGGCACCGGATGCCAGATTTTGGGCGTAGTCAAGGCAGTTTACCGCGAGTATTGAGAGCAGCCTTTTCCGGCACCGGCTGAGCGGGGGACGTGCGCTGACGCCGCGCGGGCGCACAAGAGGGTAGACACCTGCGGTTTCCACCCTCTGATTTTCTCCCCTTTCCCTTGGCGGGCACGGTGGTGATGGGAGAACTGAGACTATATAGGAACGGCAGAGGATTTCTTCTACCGTAGGGGAGCACAGTGTGCTCCCATGCCGAGACATATTCGCAGTGTCGGATACTGTTCTGCTACACATGTGGGTTCATCTCTGTAGGCGCAACATGACCGTGTTGCGCAACTTTTTAACGCGTTATACCGCGTGGCACCTGCGAATTAGGCGATTGGTACAATTTATCTTCGTAAGTGCTGTCTATCATAACGCGCTCACGAATTGCGCGGCACTGTTATCCCCCAGGGGACCCTCTCTTGCCCTTTGGGCAATTCACCTTGTGCCGCGCTTGCGTGGATTTAACCGTATGTGTACCAGTCGGGTATCTGACCCTGCGAACAGGTTTCGAAAGACACGGAAGAAAAAATCCTCTGCCGTACCCCTGTTTCGAAGCGGTCACATGTCGGCAATCTGCGCCAGATTAGGAAGCAAGGGAAAGGTAGGAGTCCAAAGAGGAAGGGAAACCGCAGGTGTCCCTTCCTCTTTGCCCCCGCGGCGGGCGCCGCGACGTTCCCGCCACCTGCAGGCGGCGCATCCCTCGCTGAGGTTCAGCGAAAACTCTCCGCCCCGTCAGGGCGAACCCGCTAACGCAGTTCGAGCACCCCGGCTTTCCGGTGCAGGAAAAAGCTGCCGCCCGTCAAGGGCGAATCGCCTGCACGGTTCGTGCACCCCGTAAAGCGGGCGCTTTGCAAATCAAAATTCCCAAAGGAGAATCCCCATGCCATCGGTTGATGACAGCATCCAGTTCGTCAAGGGCATCGGCCCGAAAAAGGCGAAGCTGCTCGAAAAACTGCATATCCGCACGCTTCGTGACGCGCTCGAGACCTACCCGCGCGACTACGAGGATCGCACTCACATCACGCCGATTGCGGAAATCGACATGGAGGACAAGTATGCTGTGCGCGCGGTGGTCGGCACCGAACCCAAGGTCAACCGTATCCGCAAGGGCCTGACGCTGGTCAAGTGCACGATTTACGACGAAACCGGCACGCTGAACGTCACCTATTTCAACAATCCGTATGCTGCGGCGCAGCTCCGCGTGGGACAGGAGTATGTGTTCTACGGCAAGGTGCAAGGATTCGGGCGCGGCCGCACAATGGTTTCACCGCAGTCGGAGAAGGTCGCACCGGACGCTGACCACCCAGGACGCATCGTGCCGGTCTATCCGCTGACGACGGGACTGACCCAGCGCGATCTCGAGCGTGTAACCGCTGCCGCGCTCGACACGCTGACCGGTGAATGGCCCGATCCTCTGCCCGAACTTTTGCGGGCGAAATACCGCCTGCCGGACGCAGTAGATGCACTTTCTGCAATTCACCGGCCGAAAACCAAGGACGATGTGGCGCAGGCACGCCGACGTATGGTATTCGAGGAGCTGTTTTTGCTCTGCTGCGGTCTGCAGCAGCTGAAGGAGCGCCGAAAAGCGGATTCCGGCATTGTTTTTACCTCGAAAGGATTGAATTCGTTTTTTGAAGCCCTGCCGTTTACGCCGACCGGTGCACAGCGGCGTGCGATTATGGAGATCGCGGCGGACTGTGCCTCCGGACGGCCGATGAACCGGCTGGTGCAGGGTGATGTCGGCTCGTCTAGCGCAGATGGTAGCAGCCAGTTATTGCGCTTGCGGCGCCGCGCAGAACGGCTGGCAGGCGGCTTTCATGGCGCCGACCGAAATCCTCGCCGCGCAGCACGCGGAGACGCTTGCACCTATGCTGGATAAGCTGGGCATCTCGTGCACGCTGCTCACCGGCTCGATGACTGCCGCGCAGAAACGTGCGGCACTGGCCGCCATCGAGACCGGTGCGGCGCAGGTGGTCGTGGGCACGCACGCGCTCATTCAGCAGGGTGTGCAGTTCCACCGGCTGGGTGCCGTTATCGCGGATGAGCAGCATCGGTTCGGTGTGGCGCAGCGTGCCGCGCTGAGCGCGAAAGGCGGCTCGCCGCATGTGCTCGTCATGTCGGCTACGCCGATTCCGCGCACGCTCGCACTCATCATGTACGGCGATCTGGATGTGTCCGTGCTGGACGAGATCCCGCCCGGAAGAAGTCCGGTTGAGACCTACGCCGTGGGCGAAAACATGCGCAAGCGTATTACTGCCTTCATTGATAAGCAGGTCGGTCTCGGCGGACAGGCTTACGTTGTGTGTCCGCTTATCGAGGACAGCGAAAATGCGGAAACAAAGCTGAAAAGCGCGGAGCAGCATGCAAAAGACCTGCAGAAGCTGCTTCCGCACCGGCGCGTGGCTGTACTGCACGGACGCATGAAAAACGCGGAAAAAGATCAGATCATGCGCGATTTTGCAGCGCAGAAATACGATATTCTGGTCGCAACAACGGTTATCGAGGTCGGTGTGGACGTGCCGAACGCCAATCTGATGGTGGTCGAGGACGCAGACCGGTTCGGTCTGTCGCAGCTGCACCAGCTGCGCGGACGTGTCGGCCGCGGTACACGGCAGTCGTACTGCGTGTTCTTCGGCGCGGACAAGGGACAGGTCGCGCGGGAGCGCCTGCGCATCCTGTGCAGGACCGGCGACGGCTTCGAGGTCGCACGCGCAGACCTCGCGCAGCGCGGTCCGGGTGACTTTTTCGGTCAGCGGCAGCACGGCCTGCCCGCACTGCACGTTGCGGATTTAGCGGCTGACCTTGCGCTCATGCAAAACGCCCGCGAGGAAGCGGAAGCGCTGCTGTCTGCCGATCCGACACTCGCCGGATATCCCATCCTGCTCGACCGTGTGCAGCGCATGTTCGCCGAACAAAATGATGAAGCGTTCAACTAAATAAAAACAGGAGAGAACCTCGGTTCTCTCCTGTTTCAGTCTGTCAATAAAGTCCGGTTTCGCGACAGTTATTTATACGGGTCGTCCGGCTTGAGGTAGCAGCATTTCTTATACTTCTTGCCGCTGCCGCACGGGCACGGATCATTCGGGCCGGGCTTCTTGCCGGCACGCTTAGGCTCTGCCTTGACAGAACCGTCGGTTGCACCTGCTGCGCCGGTCTCCTTGGCTACCTGCTCACGCTTGGGTTCCTCGCGGGTGCGAACCTGTGCAAGGAAGATCATGCGGACGGTATCCTCGCGGATGGAGTCGATCATCGCGTCAAACATATCAAAGCCTTCGCGCTTGTACTCGACAACCGGATCGTACTGACCGTATGCACGCAGGCCGATGCCGTTTCGCAGTTCGGTCATAGCGTCGATGTGGTCCATCCACTTGCTGTCTACGTTCTTGAGCAGTACAACGCGCTCCAGCTCACGCATGATAGGCGAGCCGAGGGCCTGCTCCTTGGCTTCGTAGACCTTGTGCGCCTGATCGGACAGAATGTTGGTCAGCTGGTCAGCGGTCAGGTCATCGCACTCCTCGGGCGTGAAGGTGCAGTCCTCCGGACGGAGGAATACGCCGATGAACGGACGGCGCGCCTGTTCAACCATTTCGGTCGAAATCAGGCTGTGTTCGCCGATGGCAGCATGCACCGCATGGGCGATGGTATCGTCGATCATCTTGACAATGTTGTCCTTAACGTCCTTGCCCTCGAGCACCTGCAGACGCTGTGCGTAGATGGTCTGACGCTGGGTGTTCAGCACATCGTCATACTCGAGGACGTGCTTACGAACGCCGAAGTTGCGGGATTCGATCTTCTTCTGGGCATTTTCGATCGCGCCGGACAGAATCTTCTGGTCAATCGGCTCGTCATCGGCAATGCCGAGGGTGTCCATCATGTTCTGGATACGCTCGGAGCCGAACAGACGCATGAGGTCGTCCTCCAGCGAAATGTAGAAGCTGGATTCGCCGGGGTCGCCCTGACGGCCGGCACGGCCGCGCAGCTGGTTGTCGATTCGGCGGGATTCATGACGCTCGGTGCCGAGGATATACAGACCGCCTGCCGCACGAACCTTTTCGGCTGCCGCGTCGGTCTCGGTCTTGAACTTGCTGTACAGCTCCTCAAACTTGGCGCGGATAGCCAGAACCTCCTGGTCGTCAGTGTCGGCATGACCGTTTGCCTCGTAGATCATATGGTCGATGTAGTCGTGCGCAACGCGCTCGTCCATCTCGCCCTTCTGCACACGGTCCTCGACCTCGTGACGGAGATACTTCTTAATTTCATCCAGCGCCATGGTCTCAGCGTTGCCGCCGAGCATGATATCGGTACCACGGCCTGCCATGTTGGTCGCAATGGTAACTGCGCCCGGCTTGCCGGCCTGTGCAACGATCTCTGCCTCGCGCTCGTGATACTTTGCGTTCAGGACGGTGTGCTTGATGCCCTTGGCCTTCAGGATCTTGCTCAGTTCCTCGGACTTTTCGATGGAAACCGTGCCGACCAGAATCGGCTGACCCTTTGCGTGGCACTGCTCAATGCGGGCAATGGTCGCCATGATCTTGCCGCGTTCGTTCTTGTAAACCGCATCCGGATTGTCCTTACGGGCTACCGGCTTGTTGGTCGGGATTTCGATAACGTCCAGCTGATAGGTGTGGCGGAATTCCTCTTCCTCGGTCAGCGCGGTACCGGTCATGCCGGACAGCTTGCCGTACAGACGGAAGTAGTTCTGGAAGGTGATGGTTGCCAGTGTCTTGCTCTCGTGCTCGACCTTTACGCCTTCCTTGGCCTCGATCGCCTGATGCAGACCCTCGTTGTAGCGGCGGCCGAACATCAGACGGCCGGTAAACTCATCAACAATGATGACCTGTCCGTCACGGACAACGTAGTCTACGTCGCGCTGCATAACGCCGCGTGCCTTGATGGCCTGGTTAATGTGGTGCTGCAGCGTGGTATTCGCGGGATCGGACAGGTTTTCTACCTTAAAGTAAGCCTCGGCGCGCTTCTGACCGTGCGGGGTCAGCGTCGCGGTCTTGGCCTTTTCATCGACGATGTAATCGGCATCGATGTCGTCCTGCTCCTCCTTGGCATCCACTTCCTTGACGCGCAGGCAGGAAAGCTGAGCGGCAAAGCGGTCCGCAATCTCGTACAGCTGAGAGGACTTCTCGCCCTGACCGGAAATGATCAGCGGCGTACGCGCCTCATCAATCAGGATGGAGTCAACCTCATCGACGATGGCGAACGCATGGTCACGCTGAACCATTGCATTTTTGTAGATCGCCATGTTGTCGCGCAGGTAGTCGAAACCGAACTCATTGTTCGTGCCGTAGGTGATATCAGCGGCGTACATCGCCTTGCGGGCCTGCGGCGGAACCTCGTGAATGACAAGACCGACCTTGAGACCGAGGAAGCGGTATACCTTGCCCATCCACTCACTGTCTCGCTTGGCGAGGTAGTCGTTGACGGTGACAATGTGTACGCCCTTGCCGGTCAGTGCGTTTAGATAAGCGGGAAGGGTGGCCACAAGGGTCTTGCCTTCACCGGTCTTCATCTCTGCGATACGGCCCTGATGCAGGACGATACCGCCGATGATCTGTACACGGTAATGACGCATACCGAGTACGCGCCATGCTGCTTCACGGCAGGTGGCAAATGCCTCCGGCAAAAGCTGGTCGAGCGTTTCGCCGTTCTGGTAGCGCTGCTTGAATTCGTCTGTCTTGGCGCGCAGCTCGTCGTCGGTCAGCTTTTTGAACTGCTCTTCGAGTGCGTCCACTTTATCCGCAATGGGGTAGATCTTTTTCAGCTCGTGCGACGAGTGCGTGCCGAAAATCTTGGTCAAAAAATTAGCCATTACTTTTCTTCAGCCTTTCAAAAGGGCGCAATAGCCCCATTTGTTACATATACGATAATATTATAGCATAAAGTGGACAGGATATAAATAAATTTTTTGTGAATAAGCAAATTGCTGATATTATAAAGCTGTTAAAGCGGCGGCTGTGGCGGCAAACACGGCGGCGGACGGGTCGTTTTCCCGTTCGGACAGGGGATGCCACAGGCGGTCAACACGCGCCATGCCGCCGGAAAGCCGGGTGTAGACTACCACCTGCTCCATGCCGAGCCGCACACCGGTCAGCCGCAGGTGCATCATGCAGCGGTTTTCGCTCAGATAGATGGGCTGGGTGCGGTGCAGTGCAACGTAGCCGCGCACGTTGGCCCAGCGGTAGATTTCGCTTTCGGCGAGGTCGTGGATGCTGCCGTGCTCACCGAGATGGACGGCGGTGCTGCTCAGCACCAGACTGCGGTCCACCGAGGTGACTTCATCGTGACCGGTCAGCGGCCGTTCGTCTGCACCAAGCGTGCACAGCGCGATATTGTTGCGTAACGGGTAAAATCGCAGCGGAAGCGCGTTTGTTTTAGCCGCTGCGGTGAAAACTGCTGTCTGCGTAAAAACTCCTCCGTTGCGGCGTGATTTTGCACGGATTTATCCACAGACTTGTGGATAATCGAATGGTTCCATGCCGGTGCCGCGGAGTGTTATTGTATCACGCGGAATGCGCGGGATTTGTCAAAATGGAAATTTCAGCAAGCGGGATTTTCCGGGGCATACGGATTGCGTCAGCGATACGCCCTGTCCGGGCGGCAGCCTTTTTTCAGCACCGACTGTGCGGGGAGCACGAACTGCGTGAGCGTGTTCGTTCCTAACGGGCGGGGAGTTTTTCGCTTGTATCAAGCGGGGGAGTTGCGCTCTGCGGAGCGCGGGAAACTGCCGCGCCCGCGGCTGGGGCAAAGAGGAAGGGACACCTGCGGTTTCCCTTCCTCTTTGAACTCCTACCTTTCCCTTGGGGATAGCACGGCGAAAATCGGAGAGGCGGGACCGCTCCGAAATAGGGGAACGGCAGTCGGGTTACCGCTGCGTGTCTTTCTCCGCCTTTTCGCAGTTCACAGACAGCGTACTGCTACACAGACGGTTGAGTCTACGCAGGCGCGGCACAAGGTGAATTGCCCGAAGGGCAAGAGAGGGTCCCCTGGGGGATGACCGTGCCGCGCAACCCTTTTGCACGTTGTAACGGACGGCACCTGCGAATCTGTCTGTTTGGCACAATTTATCTTCGCGGGTGCTGTCTGTTATAACGCGCTAACGAATCGTGCGGCACTGTTATCCCCCAGGGGACCCTCTCTTGCCCTTTGGGCAATTCACCTTGTGCCGCACTCAGCGTAGACTGAACCGTATGTGTAGCAGTACAGTAACCGAACTGCGAATAGGTAAAAGAAAAGGACGGACCCGAAGTAGGTCCGTCCTTATGAGAGGAAAAATCCTCTGTCGTTCCTCTTTTTCGAAGCGGTCGCCGGTCTCTGGTCTGCGCCAGACTAAGAAATAAAGGAAACGGGATTCACAAGGGTGGAAACCTTGGTGTCCATCCTTGTGCCCACCGCCGTGGGTACGGCGGTAACGCGAAGTGCGGTAAATTACATATTACCGCCCTTGCTGCCTTCCCACACGCCGGTGGCGAGTGCAGACAGGTATGCGTTGATAAAACCGTCAATATCGCCATCCATTACAGCGTTGATATTGGCATTTTCAAAGCCGGTACGCGTATCCTTGGCAAGCGTATACGGCATGAAAACGTAGGAGCGAATCTGGCTGCCCCATTCAATCTTCTGCTGAACGCCCTTGATGTCCGAGATTTTCTCAAGATGCTCGCGCTCCTTGATCTCAACCAGCTTGGAACGCAGCATGCGCAGACAGTTTTCCTTATTCTGCAGCTGGCTTCGCTCGGTCTGGCAGGCTACAACAATGCCGGTTGCCTTGTGAATCAGTCGAACTGCAGACGAGGTCTTATTGATGTGCTGACCGCCTGCACCGGACGAACGGTAAACCTGCATTTCGTAATCATCCGGCTTGATCTCAAAGTCCGTGGAGGTATCCGGAATATCCGGAACGACCTCTACCGCCGAGAACGAGGTCTGACGGCGGCCGGATGCATCAAACGGAGAGATACGGACCAGACGGTGTACGCCGTTTTCACCCTTGAGGAAGCCGTAGGCGTTTTCGCCCTCAATGAGAATATCGGCGGACTTGATACCCGCGGTATCGCCATCCTGGTAGTCCATGATCTTATAGGTAAAGCCGTGACGCTCTGCCCAGCGGGTGTACATGCGGTACAGCATTGCGCACCAGTCCTGTGCCTCGGTGCCGCCGGCACCGGCGTGGAAGGATACGAGCGCGTTGTGGCTGTCGTACTCGCCGGTCAGCAGCGTGCGCAGCTTCTGCTCGGCAATGCCGTCTTCCAGCTCCTTGTAGCCGCTTTCCAGCTCCTCAAGCATGGATTCGTCGTTTTCTTCAATCGCCATTTCGCAGATGGTGAGCAGGTCATCGCACAGCTCGGTCATCTTGTTGTACGCTTCAACTTTGCCCTTGAGCGAGCCCATGCGGGAGACGATCTTCTGGCTCTCCTCCGGATTATCCCAGAAACCCGGCTGAGAGGACTTGATCTCCAGCTCCTCTACCTCACGCTTCGCCTGCTCCAGACCGAGCGAGGTGTACAGCTCCTCAAGCTCGGGCTTGAGGTTGTTCAGCTTGACCTTGTATTCCTCAAATTCCAGCATGAAAATGCTCCTTCACTTTCAGATTGTTCAAAATTTCAGTACCTTATAGTATATAGGTTCACGAGGGACTTGTAAAGATTTTTTCGCGAATTATAGCAGTTTAGATAAATAATGCAGCAAAAGTAACGTATACAGCGCGTAAAGAGCAAGGAAATTTTATGAAGCCATGCTAGGCGCATGGCGAATGAAATTGACGATGCTATTTGCGTGCTGTATGCGCGCACTTGTTGTAGTATTTGTCTGAACTGCTATAAGGGGTTGTCCCGTAAAGATTGTGTACATTTCCACAAGTTCGGCTTGACTAATCGCTTTTTTTCCCATATGATAGTTACTGTAAAAGGGAGTAGCTCACGCGAGAGCGCGTGGTCGGTGCCGACAAGCCCGATTGACGAAAAGTCAATCCGTACCGAGCCGTAAGCAGCAAGACTTTTACCGCAGTATGCGGTAAAAGTCTTTTTTTGTGCTCTGCAGCCGGAAATCGAGCGAAAACTCCCTCGTAAGCATGTACACTGTTGGGGACAAGGGCATTGCCGTGAAGATGCGGTGCTGTCCGAGATTTTCCGGAAACGAAGGAGGAAACGGTATGCTGTCATTTGTATTTCTGGTGATCGGCTTTGCACTTATGATCTGGGGTGCGGATAAGTTTGTTGCGGGTGCATCCGCACTGGCGCGCAAGCTGGGCGTATCACCGCTGCTGATCGGTCTGACCATCGTTGCGTTCGGCACGTCCATGCCGGAGCTGGCGGTCAGTGTCACCGCGGCCCTGCGCGGTGCAAACGAGATTGCGGTCGGCAATGTTGTCGGCTCGAACATTTTTAATCTGCTGATGGTGGCTGGTCTGTCCGCCGCTGTCTGCCCGCTTGTGATGGATAAAACGCTGCTCCGCCGTGACTGGCCGCTGTCCATTCTCGCGGCTGTGCTGCTGCTGGGCGCCATCGCACCCGACCTGACCATCGCCCGCTGGGAAGGCGTTGTACTGCTGATTATATTCGCATTCATCCTGACATACCAGATTCGCACCGCACTGCAGAACCGCGAGCAGCTTGCTGCCGCAGCTGCAGAAGCCGAGGCCGAGGAAGCGGAAGCACCCATGTCCGCTGCGATGATCTGGGTGAATATCCTGCTCGGTCTGGCGTGCATCGTGATCGGCGGTCAGCTGGCCGTAAACGGCGCGACCGGCATTGCGCGTATGTTCGGCCTGAGTGAAACGCTCATCGGTCTGACCATTGTGGCCATGGGCACCAGCCTGCCTGAGCTTGTTACCTCCATCGTTGCTGCCCGCAAGGGTCAGAACGATATTGCGATGGGTAATGTTATCGGCTCAAACCTGTTTAATATTTTCCTCATTCTCGGCGTTTCGTCGGTCATCACGCCGATTCCGGTACAGGCGACCTCTATCGTTGACTGTCTGTTCCTGATTGCCATCAGCGCGGTATTTTATCTGCCGGCGCGCAAGGGCAAGCTCGGACGTGTGCCGGGTATCGCCATGGTAGCAACGTATGCTGTCTATACAGTGTATCTTATTATGCGATAATCTATCGCGGGTTTGCCGCACCCGCAGCTGGGGCGAAAAGGAAGGGACACCTGCGATCAGTCTGTCAATAAAGTCCGTTTCGCGATGCTGATGCTGCCGCGCGGCAGCGCACATGAAATAGTATTATTTGCGAAGCAAATGCATGAAAACCGGGGCGTGTACCTCGGTTTTCGTGCTTTCTGAAGTTATGCGTGCGAAACCTTTCGCATATGCCGCAGATAGACGATCAGCAGCGCTCCGCCGGTGAACACCCACGAGGCAACGTAAACGTCCATCAGCATCTCGAACGTGGGCACGAGACGGAAAACTGTCGCCATCCAGATGAGTCGGAATACAACTGTGCCGAGCACGGTGAAGATGGCAGGCTCGAGCGATTTGCCCATGCCGCGGAGCGCCGCGCTTTCGACCTCATAGGTGGCGGTGAGACCCTCGAGCGAGCAGACGTGCCGCATGCGGCTGATGGCAAACGCCGCGACGGCGCTGCTCGTGGTGTAAATGCTGACAAAAAAGTCGTCCCAGATCATGAATACCGCACTGAGAATCTCGGTAAACACCACGCCGAACAGCATGCAGTAACGGAAAATCTTTTTGCAGCGACTGAGGTCACCTGCGCCGTAGTTCTGGCTGGTGAAGGTGACAGCCGCCTGCGCGAAGGCGTTGGCAATATCGTAGGTGAAATACTCAAAATTCAGTGCGAGAGATGAACCTGCGATGGCATTTTCACCGAATGAGTTGATGCCGCTCTGGATAAATACGTTGGATACCGAGAAAATTGCACCCTGAATACCGGCGGGAATGCCGATCTGCAGAATGCGGAGAAGCGGCGTTTTTTCAATGTGCATACGTCGGAACCGGAACGCGAAATCGTCATTCCGGCGTGCAAGGTGGGTGAGCACCATGCCTGCGCTCAGCACATTGGAGATAACGGTCGCAATCGCCACACCGGCCACACCAAGCTGCAGCGCAATGACGAGAAACAGGTTGAGGATGACATTCACCGTGCCGGAGATAAGCAGGTAGTACATGGGGCGGCGGCTGTCGCCGTAGCTGCGCAGAACGGCCGAGCCGAAGTTGTACACCAGCATGAACGGGATGCTCAAAAAGTAGATGAATATGTACAGCAGCGCCTGATCGAGCACGCTTTCCGGCGTGCCGGACAACACGAGAATGGGCTTTGCCGTCAGCCAGCCGACAATCATCAGTCCTACGCCGAGCGCCGCGCCGAATGTGATAACAGTGTGCAGCGTGCGGTTGATCTCTTCGCGGTTGTTCTGCCCGATGAGCAGCGCGAGCACGGCATTCGGCCCGACCGACAGTCCGACGATCAGGTTGACAAAAATACCGACGAGCGCCACAGCTGCCGACCGCCGCCAGCGCCGTATCACCCGCAAACCGGCCGACAACGGCCACATCTGCTGAGTTGAAAGCTGCTGCAGAATGCTGCTGAACGCCAGCGGCAGCGCGAAAAGAATGAGTTTTCCGGCCAGACCGCCGTGCAGCATGTCCATTTCCTTGTGTTTTGTTTGTGCCATGAAACAGGATTCTCCTTGCATGAGGGTTACAGCATTATCTTATCATGCGGCGGACAGCGGCGCAATACGCGGGAAACGGATTTCATCATTGTAATTTTCCTCGAAAATTGTATAATATTTTGTATAGAAAAGCAATTTGCGCCGAATCTATCGTTTTGCGCCGCAGAGGAGGATAGAGGACATGAAATTTTGAAGCCGTGCCGGACGAGCTGTTTTCGCCGCTGGCGTCACCGAACCGTGCGCTGTACGCGGATGCGCTCGATGTGTACACGGCGTACCGCGAAAAGCTGAAGCTGCCCGAGGACATGCTGTATTCCATGCTGCGGAGCCGTCTCGAGCAGCAGCTGGCCAGAAGCTACCTTCGAGGGCGAGGACATCGACGAGGATGAGCTGCGCGATATTTCCGGCCGTGCCCGTTTCCTCATCCGCAAGCTGGGCAGCAAGGGCTGGTTTGAAAAGGAGCGCGGCACAGATTTTCGGGAATACATTACGGTCCGGCTGCAGCAGCCGTCTGCTCGAGCTGTTCCACGCGCTGCGCGAGGACACGCCTGCACGCGGCTATTCGTATGTGTTCGGCACCTATTCCACGCTCAAGGTCGCGCATGAGTCGGACAACGTGTATGACAAAATGGCTGCTGTCTACGGCGCATATGACAACACGCGCGCGCTCATCAACCTGCTGCAGATGGTGTATCATAACGTCAAGCATTATTTCCAGATGCAGATCGACATGCACAATGTCGGGGAAGTGCTCGCATCGCACTTTGATGATTTCGGGCAGAAGGTGATGGAGGCGTACATCCGTCCGCTCAAGATCAAGGATTCCGTGCCGAAATACCGCATTTCCATCCAGAATGTATTAAACGACTGGGCGGAGAACGATGAACTGCTCATCGCCATGGCGAATGCCGCCTTGGCTGACCGCCGAGGCGACACGCCGGAGAACTGCCGCGCCGATCTTCTTCGCAAAATTTACTGGATACAGGAGTGCTACGACAATCTCGAGCGCGATTATCTGGATGAGATCGATGCACAGGTGCGCCGCTACACGCGTGCGGCTACGCAGAAGATCGAAAACCTGACCAACCGAGATCAGAATATCCGCGGCAACCTGCACACGGTGCTGACCGCGCTGTCGCGCAACCGGCGTGCCGCCGATCTGGTGGACACGATTCAGCCGGTATTCCGGCTGTATGAGCAGACCTGCCTGTCCGAGAGCAGCCTGTGGTACCGCAAGCGTCCGGGCAAGCGGACAAAGGCCGCGCCTGTGCTCGTGCAGGAGACCGAAGCGGATACGGCAGCCGCCGCAAAGGCGGCTGCACTTTTGCGCTCGGAGTATGGCCGCGGCGCCATCGCGGCGTATGTGCAGGGCTGGCTCGGTGAAAGCGATGTGTGCCGCTCGGAGGATATTCCGCTCGAGAACGATAAGGACTATGTGATGAGCCTGCTGGCGGTGCTGACCGGCGGCGACCGCTCGGCGGATTTCACGGTGCAGGAGCTGGACGGCGAACGCCGGGAAAACGGCTATGCTATTCCGGAGCTGCAGATCAGCCGGAAGGAGAACAACGAATGAATTTGGAATTTCTGAATACCGCTACCGCAAAGGAGCTGGAGCAGTTCAAAGCGGTGTGCAATCAGCTGCTCAGCCGCACCTATGTGGTGCGCACGCTGTACCGTCCGGGCAGGGGACGGGTGAGCAACCCGGACTACACCTTTTTGTCCATTCATTATGAGTCCGTGCGCGAGTATCTCAGCCTGCTTGACTGGGATTTGCGGCGCGACGACATAAACGGCTACTTTTATGTGCTGAACACAGATGAAGCCAACCGGTGCATCCTGTCCAAGCGCGAGACCGCGATTCTGCTCGCCCTGCGCATGCTGTACGACGAAAGCCAGGAGCGACTGGGACTCGAGCAGGACGCGCTCTGCAGCGTGCGCGAGGTGCTCGAAAAGATCGTGACCGACTACGCCATCCTGCCGGCTAAGCCGAATATGGAGGAGGTCAAGCGGGCGCTGACCGTGTTTGAAAACCACTCGATTCTGCAGCGCATCGAGGGAAAATTTAATCAGGCTGACTGCAGGTTTGCCATCCTGCCGACCATTCAGACTGCCGTTTCGAGCGAACGATTGAACGAGGTCGCAGCCGTGCTGCGAAAGGAGGAGACCGCCGATGAAGAAACTGAAGAAGATTCTGCTGATTAACTGGCTGTATTTCAGCAAGGAGGTCATCGAGGTCGGTGACGTGAACTTCCTGACCGGCAAAAACGGCGCCGGCAAGTCCACGGTAATTGATGCGCTGCAGATTGTTCTGCTTGGTGAGACCAATGCGCGCAACTTCAATCTGGCGGCCAATGAGCGCTCACAGCGTACGCTGGACGGCTATCTGCGTGCCGATATGGACGAGAATAACCCGTATTCCCGCAGAGGCAATGACTTTTCGACCTATATTGTCTGTGAATTTGAGGACGATGTGGAGCACAATAGTTTCGTGTGCGGCGTGATGTTCGATTGCCGCAGTGACGGCAGCAAGCACGATCATTTCTTTATCTATGTCGGAAAACTGCCGGAAAACTGCTTTATCGAGGACGGCGAGGCGATGGATATTCACGACCTGCGCAAATTCCTCAAGCAGAATTTCTCCCGCGCCGAGGTGTACGATACCCAGTGGGAGTACCGCCGCAATATGCTCTCGCGGTGGAACGTGCACAACGAGCAGGTGCTCCGCATGATGAAAAAGGCGGTGTCGTTCCGCCCAATCGTGGATATTCAGCAGTTTATCACCGAAAATATCTGCGATATTCCGGATAAGCCGGATATCGAAGCTATGCAGCAGAACATCCGCAACTACAAGCGGCACGAGCAGCTGGCGCAGCAGCAGGAGGAAAAGCTGACCGCGCTGCAGGAGATCAGCACTCTGTACCGCGAAATGACGCGCTCGGTGGATCGCTGGCGCGTGCAGTCCTTCCTTGTGCAGTGGGCGCAGAAGGAGGACATGCAGGCGCAGATCGACAGCCGCGAGCAGGAAAAGCGAAACTGCCTGTCCGAGCTGACCGCGGCGGACACCGCGATTGAGGATTTGGCCGGGCAGGTGCAGGCGAAGGAGGAACGCCGCCGTCAGCTGGACCGCGATTATGCGCAGAGCGACACCTATCAGGAGCGCGAGCGGCTGGGCAACCAGAAGCAGTCGCTGCTGACCGAGCAGAGCAAGCTGGTGCAGGAGATGGAGCGCGACGCACTTGAGATCAAGCGGGAGGCGCTGCGGCTGACGCACCTGTGCGAGACCGCGCTTGCATGGGACGCCGAGGAGGTGCTTGTTCCGGTGCAGCAGGCGGCAGAGCAGGTGCAGCGTACCTACGCACGGCTGTCGAGCGGCGAATGCGCAATCTTCTCGCAGGAGCAGACCGTATTCGAGGACGCCCGGCAGGCGGCAGCGGCCCTGTCGGACGCGCTGGCGAAGGCGGCGCATCAGCTGCGATAAGGTTGCAGAGCTGCAGCAGCAGCTGACCGAAAAGCAGACTGCGCTTGCCGATCTGCGCAGGAACATCAAGGACTATCCGCGCGGACTGCTGCCGTTCCGTGCCAAGCTGGCGGAGGAACTGGAGCAGCAGGCGGGAACGCCGGTTGCGGTAGATATTCTCGCGGATGTGCTGGAAATTGAAGATGAGCGCTGGCGCGGTGCCGTGGAAGGCTATCTCAACAACCAGAAGTTTTATTTTTGGTTGAACCGGCATATTACGAGCAGGCTTTGCGTATTTACAACAAACTCAAGTGGGAAAAGAGCCTGAACGCCTACGGTCTGGTCGATATCGGCACGCTGCGCAGCGTGAGCATATCGACCCGCAGAGCGGCAGTCTTGCGGAAAAGGTGGAGACCGGAAACGCGCTTGCGCGAACCTACATGGATTATTTGCTCGGGCGCGTGATGTGCTGCGATACGGTTGAGCAGCTGCGCGGGTATCGGACCGCCATCACGGATGAGGGTATGCTGTATCAGGGCTATGTGGCGCGTGCGCTTCGCAGAGACCGTATGGAGGATGCGTTCATCGGCCGTCATGCGGTCACGCTGCGTATCGCTCGTCTGGAGGAGGAGGCCGCCGGTCCGCAGACCGAGATTTCGCACCGGAAACCCATCTGGCAGGCAGTTTCTCAGCAGAAAGCGCCCATGCTGACACCATATTATGTGCGAAACATCGTACCGCAGCGGCAGGCGGATTTTCTGTACCGCGCGGAACTGGAGGAGGAGATCAACGCGATCGATGAGCAGGTTTCCCATCTCGACCTGCTGTGGCTGGATCAGCAGAAGCAGCTGATCGCCGAGATCAGCGACGAGATTGCGGCGCTGAGTCGTCAGCGTGAGGTGCAGATCGCACACAAGGCCAAGCTGGAGGAGCGTATTCGTCAGCTGGACGAGGAAATCCTGCCCGAGCAGTACCGCAGCCGCACCGAAATGGAGCGCAGGCTGGCGGAAACCTTCTCGGAGACATACCGCGACGATATCGGTCTGCCGCGCTACCGGCAGGAGCTGGAGCGTCTGCACCGGCCGGATATCGTGTACCGCAATTTCAGCAGCCACCATGCACAGGTTGTCAACGAGATGGAGAACGCCCGCGCGGCACTCCTGCGGGCGCGCCGAGAATATGTCGAGCGGTTGGGGCCGTGCTCGTTCCGCGTGGAGGCAGACGACAATGCGGAGTTCGATGCGGAACGCCGTGTGCTCGAGGAAAGCGAGCTGCCGCAGTACCGCACCAAAATCCGTGCCGCACGCGAGAGTGCGATGGAGCAGTTCCAGAACGACTTCCTGTCCAGGCTGAAAAGCAGCATCGAGCAGGTGCAGGATCAGGTCAAGAACCTCAATAGAGCACTGCGGCAGGCGCAGTTCGGCACGGACAGCTACCAGTTCCGCGTGGATCGCAATCCGGATTATGCCGAATATTACGACATGATTATGGCGCCGGAGCTGATGGAAGGCGATATTACGCTGTTTTCCGCACAGTTTCAGGAGAAATACGGTCCGCTGATCGACAAGCTGTTCAGCCAGATCACCATGGCAGACGATACCCAGCTCAACGCCCGCAAGCAGAGTGAGCTGCAGGAGAACATCGAGCGGTACACCGACTTCCGCACCTATCTGAAGTTCGATCTGGAGACCACCGATCAGAACGGCTCCAAGCAGCTGCTGTCGCAGACGCTCAACACCAAGTCGGGCGGCGAGACGCAGACGCCGTTCTATATCGCGGTTCTGGCGTCGTTTGCACAGCTGTACCGCGTGAGCGATACGTCCAGCTTTGGCAACACCGTGCGTCTGGTCGTGTTCGATGAGGCGTTCAACAAGATGGACAGCGAACGCATCATCGAAAGCGTGCGTCTGCTGCGCAAAATGGGTCTGCAGGCGATCATCTGCACCCCGCCGGATAAGGTTTCGGATATCATGCCGATCGCTGACCGCACGCTGCTAGTCGATAAGCATAAGTATCGGATGCACATTCTGCCGTTCAGCAAGGAGAATGCACAGTAAAGAAAAATCCCGCTTTCTCGCGTGAGAAGGCGGGATTTTTGTGTGATTTCGGACAGGCTGCCCCGTTGGACAGGCGAAGTCCTTCTATACGGCTGGCTATTCTGACTCTATTGTACTTTGCGGGCAGAACATCTTACAATTCACCGCACATGAGTGCGCCGAGCGCGTCCTCGAAGGTACGGCTGCCGAGAGAAATCGCACCGAGTGCTTCGGCACGGCGTCCAACCTCGTATTTGTGCAGGTGCACGCCGCCTTCCGGGCACTGCGTGGTGATATACACGCGCGTACCGCTTTGGATCAGGTCGCGCACGGCGGATTCCAAACGGGCGGGTACGCCGCCTGCACCGAAGGCTTCGAGTACGACCTTGGGGTAGCCGAGCAGCACGGAGAAGAATGACGGGTCGAGATCGGGGGACAGGCGCACCGGAAGGATGTGGGTGTCGATTTGTTCTACAAGTTTCGGTTCACCGGAGGGGACAGGCGCAGGTGTGTTCCAGTGTACTTCACTCTCACGGATTTCGCCTGCCGGTGCGGCATTTGCCGAGAGAAATGCGTCAATCTCAGTCGAATGCTGCTTGAAAACGTGGCTGCCGTGCAGAATTTGACCGTTCATCACGGCGTACACGCCTGCGCGTCCGTCTGCCGCAGTGCGGAACGCATCCAGCAGATTGCGCGGCGCATCCGAGTCCGGCACGCCCATCGGCAGCATGGAGCCGGTCAGCACGAGCGGCTTGTTGAAATGCGGCAGCAGGTGGGTGAGCAGCGCGGCGGTGTACGCAAGCGTATCCGTGCCGTGCGTGAGCACAAAGCCGTCGAATTTCTCACGGTTTTGCCAGACCGCCTGTGCCATGCGCTGACGGTCGGCGGCGGTCACGTCGGTCGAGTCCAGCTGCATGAGATCGAGCGTTTCAACTGTGCACAGCGCAGACAGTTCGGGCAGTGCGCCGAGCAGTGCGGCGCTGTCCAGAGCGGGGGAAAGACCGTGTGCGGTCTCGCAGCATGCAATCGTGCCGCCGGTGGCGATCATTAAAATATGAGGCATGATTTTCCTCCTGAAAGTTGTTTTTACGGATAGAAAGCCGGATTAACGGCACTGTGCCTGATAATTTTCTCCCCATTTCCACAGGGCGTCCATCACGGGTTTCAGGCTGTACCCGAGTTCGGTCAGCGTGTATTCCACACGCGGCGGCACCTCGGCATAGACCTTGCGCGTCAGCAGACCGCTGGCCTCCATCTGGCGCAGCTGTGCGGTCAGAACCTTCTGCGTGACGTGCCCGATGGATTTTTTCAGTTCGCCGAAACGCAGGGTGCCGTTCATCAGGTCACGCAGGATGAGCACCTTCCATTTATCGCTGATGAGCGTCAGCGTGGTCTCGACAGGGCAGGCGGGCAGCTCCTGTTTTGCGGTCGATTCGGTCAGTTCCATGAGAAAAACCTCCTTGTTAACGCGATTTGCGCCAATAGTATCTTTAGGGTAACTACACCACAATATTGTGCTTACTTTACAGATTGTCACTACGGCTTTATTATAAAATCACCGAAAGGGAAAAGCAATCCCAATATAGAAAAGAAAATAAAATTTTCATGGAGGTATTTATCATGAGCAAGGTCGTAGAATTTCTGCAGGCAAATCCGGTACAGTATCTGGCAACCGTAGGCCGTGACGGTAAGGCAAAGTGCCGTCCGTTCATGTTCTCGGGCGAGATGGACGGCAAGCTGTGGTTCTGCACGAACAACACTAAGGACGTTTACAAGGACATGCGGAGCAATCCGGAGATCGAAATCTCGGTTTCCAGCCCGGAGTACGCATGGATTCGCCTGCACGGCAAGGCTGTTTTCGAGAACAACATGGCTGCCAAGGAGATGTGCATCCAGAACCCGATCGTCAAGAGCCAGTACGGCGAGGCGACCAACCCGATCTTTGAGGTGTTCTATCTCGAGGATGCACACGGCAGTATCGCTGATTTCTCCGGAAATCCGCCGTATCAGTTCTAAACAGTCCCAATCAGCCTGCAAAGAGCCTGCAGGCTGATTTCTTTTGCCCTCTGCACGAACTGAGTATTGAACTGACTGGCAGGAATAGTGTATACTAATATTCGGTTTAATAAGGGGGTAAAACAATGGATTTTATCAAGAAAAACGGCGCCGGACTGCTGCTGTGCCTGTGCATTGCGATTCCGGCGTGGCTGCTGGGACAGGCGGTTCCGGTTGTCGGCGGACCGGTATCCTCCATCCTGATCGGCATGGTGCTTACGTTGTTCTGGAAGAACAAGACCAAAGGTGCAGCCGGGCATCGGTTTTACATCGAAAAAGGTGCTGCAGTACGCAGTTATCCTGCTCGGCTTCGGTCTTAACCTGTCCGAGATTGCAAAGGTCGGCGCACAGTCGCTGCCGATCATCGTTTCGACCATCGGCACCTCGCTGATCGTATCGTTCGTGCTGTGCAAGGCAATGAAGGTACCGTCCAACATCTCGACGCTGGTCGGTGTCGGCTCGTCCATCTGCGGCGGCTCGGCGATTGCGGCAACCGCTCCGGTCATCGGCGCGGACGATGAGGAGATCGCGCAGGCGATTTCGGTTATTTTTCTGTTCAACGTCATCGCGGCGCTGACCTTTCCGACGTTCGGCGGCATGCTCGGCATGACTGACCACGGCTTCGGCCTGTTTGCGGGCACGGCGGTCAACGATACTTCGTCCGTAACGGCAGCCGCTTCCGCGTGGGACGGCATCCACGGCAGCAATACGCTGGAAATCGCTACTATCGTCAAGCTGACGCGCACGCTGGCGATCATCCCGATCACGCTCGTACTGGCGCTGTGGCGCACCCACAAGGCCAAGACCGAGCAGAGCAAGGGCGGCGAAGCCTTCTCGCTCAAGCGCGCGTTCCCGATGTTTATCCTGTACTTCGTGCTCGCGTCCATCATCACCACGGTGTGCACCACGGTCGGCGTACCGGCAGGCGTGTTTACGCCGCTCAAAACGCTGTCCAAGTTCTTTATCGTTATGGCGATGGCGGCTATCGGCATGAATACCAATATCGTAAAGCTGGTCAAGACCGGCGGCAAGCCGATTTTCATGGGTTTCTGCTGCTGGGTCGCTATTGCGTGCGTCAGCATCGCGATGCAGCACTTGCTCGGGTTCCTCTAAGCGAAAAGAAAAGCACAAAGGACTAATGTCCTTTGTGCTTTTCACGTTTTTGCTGCTGTTTGAGTGCATAAAGCCGTTTGGCATCGGCCTGTTTGCGCGCACGGCTCCGGCGCTTGCGCACCTGCTTGTTCTGCTCCTGCTGGAGTTGCAGTGCCTGCTGCGATTTGGTGCCGATGCCGACTTGCGCGGTCTGCCGTCCGGCTTCCCGCTGTGCCCGTTTGGGATTGCGGTGTGCAGGCTTTACGGCAGTCTCAACAGCCGGACTGAATTGCAATCGGTAGTAGTGCCGCAGCAGGTAAATCAGCAGCTCCGGCTCCTTCGGCTCTGCGCCGAAGGTTACCTTTGCCGCGGATAACCTGCCGTTTTCGATCCGCTCGAATACACCGACCAGAACGGGTCCTCAAAAATACGGTCAGTCTGCCAATTACTTTGTCCATTGTTTTCCCTCCTGAAAATAAATGAACAAAGAATGGACAACCGGAGGGCAGGTTACTTACCCTGCAAAAGCAGGACGGCCGGGCTACCTACCGGCTCTGGTGCACGGAGTGCACGTTGCGTTTATCTTTGCAGTTTTATTATAGCATGGAAATGCAGGATGCGGTTGAAGATTTTGATTTGCGGGTTCGATATGCCTGCCTCATAGCATAACAGAAGTCCCTGTACCATACAGCACAGGGACTTGAAAGAAAGAGATTTAGGCGTTTTCCATGATGGCCTTAACGGCGGCTGCGGTATCGGTCAGCGGGAACAGCTCATAGCCGACACGGCCGGTGTAGCCGCACTCCTCGAGGTGACGGATAACCTTCTTATAGTTGATCTCACCGGTGCCCGGCTCATGACGGCCCGGAGCATCGGCAACGTGAATGTGGCCGAAGGTGTCACCGTAGTTGGAGATGGTATCGCAGATGCAGCCCTCGTTGATCTGCATATGGTATACATCATACAGCAGCTTGAGACGCGGAGAGCCGATCAGACGAACGATTTCAGCGCCCATCTGGGTGGTAGCGAGGAAGTTGCCGACGTGGTCGGTGGTGATGTTCAGCGCCTCGAGGTTGAGGTTGATCTCTTCCTTTTCGGCCAGCTCAGCGCAGGCGAGCAGCGTGTCGTACATCGAGCACAGCTTTACGGTGTGGGACAGGTTGTCGTAGTGGTTTACTACAATGCCGCCGTCACCCAGTGCGTTGGAGTGGATGGTAACGCTGGCTGCGCCAACCTTCTTAGCCGCCGCGATGGACTCCTTCAGGTAGTCCAGATACTTCTGCTTGTGGGTCGGGTCTACGAGCGAGTAGTCCGCGTCGCCGTTGAAGCCGGAAATTGCAATGCCGGCCTTCTCAGCAGCCTCGCGGGTCGCATCCAGATCGCGGATGCGCCAGTCCCAGAATTCTACGGCCTCAAAGCCGTCGTTCTTTGCAGCCTGGAAACGGTCGAGCCAGTCCAGCTCGGTGTAAAGGGTGTCGATGCAAGCGCATTTTCTCAGTGCCATAATAAATTACCTCCAAATTTTCTTGTTTCGGTTGTCTTACTCTTGTAAATTGATGATACATCAAGCGCAGCGGATATGCAACGCTGTTTTCCCAAAATTATGCTCCGATGCCGAGCGGAGAGAATGCCAGATAAACCAGCAGCACGCACACGATAACGATAACGCTGACGATCTTGCTGTACTTCCACGGGGTCAGGTCTACCGCGCCGACATCCTGCTGTACCCAAACCGCAGCGCCCTTGCTCTTGTTGCGGCGGTGCATGAGGTACATGATTAGCATCTCGAGCGGCCACAGGATAGATACGGCGTACAGGTAGTGGATGCTGCCCTCATTGCCGCCGAACAGCGAGTAGCTCGGGGACAGCAGCATGAAGCCGCCGTAGCAGATAATGTGGAACACCATGATGAAGCGAGCGCTGTACTTGGGCAGGCAGTTGAAGAAGAAGCCGCCGAATACACCGGACAGGACCGGCAGACCGACCAGCATAACAAACGAATCGAGGAACGTTTTCAGACCGGCGGGGAAGAAGTAGACCATCGGGCCGACGATCACGGAGAAGATGGCGAACACGATGCCGATGTTCTTGCCGACCGAAACCAGCTTGCTCTCGCTGGCGTTCTTGTTGATGAACTCCTTGTAGATGTCCATGGTGAACATGGTGTTGACCGAGTTGAGCACCGAGTTGAACGAGGACAGGATCGCGCCGAACATAACCGCGGCGAAGAAGCCCATGACCGGCTGCGGTACAACGCGGGTGATGAGTGCCGGGTAGGCATCGTCCATCATGGAAACCTGCGCCCTCGATGTTGAAGATCGCGTAAGCGATAACACCCGGCAGAGCGAGGAACATAAAGCCGAGGATTTTCAGGAATGCGCAGTAGAGTGCGCCCCTTCCTTGAGGTTTTCAGCGGCGAGTACGCGCTGGATGAACGACTGGTGGGTACACCACGACTGGAAGCCGAGGAATACCAGACCGAGGAACACGGTCGGCCACGGAACGGCCGGTGCTTCACTCTGCGCGGGAGCGATGGAGTTGAGCATGTCTGCGTGGTTATGAATGAGGTAGCGCACACCGTCCATGATAGCAACGCTGCTTTCACTGCCGGAGGCATGACCGAGCACGTTGAGTGCCAGGAACGGGATCATCAGACCGCCGATCAGCAGGCCCACGCCGTTGATGGTATCCGATACTGCAACAGCTTTCAGACCGCCGAAGATAGCGTAAATCGAGCCGATGATAGTGATAAGGATACACAGGATAACGATGGACTGGAACTTGGTAATGCCAAGGATTCCGGACAGGTTGAAAATGTTTTCAAACACCAGCGAACCAGAGTATAGGATTACCGGAATCTGCACGAATAGGTACAGAATGATGTATGCGATGGAGAACCACAGCTTAGTGGGTCTGTCATAGCGCTCACCGAGCAGCTGCGGGATGGTAGTGATGCCGCTTTTCAGGTAGCGCGGCGCGGCAAACAACGCCAGCACGATGAGTGCGGTCGCCGCCATTACTTCGAACGCCATCGGGCTCATGCCGATCGCCCAGGTCTGTCCGTTTGTACCGACAAGCTGCTCTGCGGAGAGGTTGGTCAGCAGCAGCGAGCCTGCAATGACAATGCCCGGTAGACCGCGTCCTGCCAGAAAATAGCCGTCGGCGGTGGTCTGGTCATCGCCCTTGGTCTTGACGTAGGAGATGACCGCAACTAAAATCGTAAAAAATACAAAGGTTACGCAAGTGAATAACATTTTCTCTGTTCTAACTCCCTCAAATTTGCATAGAAAAACCGTTGGTGCATAGCGCACCAACGGTTTTAGCACATTGCTTAGACTGTGTGCGTGGTGTGAAAATTGAGCTGTGATTAAGCCTCGATCTCGGAGATCTTGACCGGACGGCCCTCATGCAGCGACTTGGTAGCAGCTGCGGCCATCAGCACCGGATACAGGCCGTCCTCGCCGGTAACCGGGGTTTCCTTGTCATTGACAACGGCATCCGCGAATGCCTGCATCTCGGCAACGAATGCGCCGGTGTAGCGGTCCCACATTACCTTGTAGGCTACGCCGTGTACAGCGCCGTCTGCGGTGGACAGAACAGCGGTGTTCGGGGTGTCGTTCTGGTCCTCGGCACAGCCTTCGGAGCCGAATACCTCAACGCGCTGGTCGTAACCGTAAACTGCCTTGCGGCTGTTGTCGATCACGCCGATAGCGCCGTTTGCGAACTTGAGGGTAACGAGCGCGGTATCAACGTCGCCGGCCTCACCGATGCCCGGATCGACCAGAACGGAACCAACTGCATTTACCTCGGTAACTTCGCTGCCTGCGAGGAAGCGGGCCATATCGAAGTCGTGGATCATCATATCGTAGAAGATACCGCCGGAAACCTTAACATAGGATACCGGAGGCGGCTCCGGATCGCGGGAGGAAATCTTGATGATGTTGACCTTGCCGACCTTGCCGTCACGAACCATGTCGTAAACTGCGCGGTGGTTGTGGTCGAAGCGGCGGCAGAAACCGATCTGCAGCTTAACGCCGGCTTCCTTGGCTGCGTTGATGGCAGCGTGAACCTTCTCCAGATCATAATCGATCGGCTTCTCGCAGAAGATGTTCTTGCCTGCGTGAGCAGCCTCGATGATGTACTTGGAATGGGTGTCGGTAGAGGAGCAAATCAGAACTGCATCGATCTCGGGATCGTTCAGAATGTCGTTTGCGTCCTTGGTGGTGTTCGGAATGCCGCAGGACTTGGCAAAAGCCTCGGTCTGCTCATTCATAAACGGGTCAGCGATGGTCTTGATCTCCATCTCCGGTACGAACATGGAAATATTCTTCGCATGTACCTTACCGATACGACCCGCACCGATAATACCTACTTTCATGGGTGTTCCTCCTTAAATGAACATTTGGAATAAAAAGAGAGGTTTGTATGAAGCGTTGGAGCGCGTTTCCATACATAGTTTCCGCCGCAGGCGGTATTAAATCGTGAAGGCGTTGCCTTCACCAAAAACGCGGAGCATGTATCTGCGTTTTTTTACAAGTAAGAAAATCGGTGTGCCGCTGTGCGACGCGCTGATTTTCGTCCGGGAATCATCCGCGGCAAAGCCGCGGTGTTTCCCATCTCCTTGAAATGCGTGCATTTCAAGGAATTATTTCAGCCAGTTTGCGAAGTTATCCAGACGAGCCTGTGCGTTGTCCTTGGTGATGATCTCGGTGCCGGTGTCTACGTCGCCGTACTCCTCGCCGTTCAGGATCTTCACGATGGTCTCAACTGCCTTGTAGCCGATGTCGAAGTTGTTCTGTGCAGCGGTCATGGTCAGCTCACCGTTCAGAACGGCTTCCACTGCGGACTTCTGGCCGTCAAAGCCGAGGAAGATGGTTTTTGCATAGTTCGGATTGTCTTTTGCGGTACGGGCAGCTGCCAGCGCCATATCGTCGTTGTTGGAGCAGATGATGGCAACGCCTTCCGGATACTTGCTCATGATGCCTTCCATCGCGGTTACAGCGAGGTCAGCGGTTGCGTTAGCGTACTGGGTCTCTGCATCAAGGAACTCGCCGCCGGCTTCGTTTACGCCTTCGCGGTAGCCTTCCATACGGGCGGTGTTGGTTGCGTCACCCTGAACGCCTGCGATCTCGATGCACTTGATATCGGTCCAGCCGGCTGCCTTTGCAGCTTCAACAGCGGCCTTGCCGCCCTCCTTGGCTGCTTCCTTGTTGCCGGTGCCGACGAATGCGAGGCACTTGTCGGAATCAATGCGGGTATCGTATGCTACGACCGGCTTGTCGGTGTTTGCGATAGCGGTTGCAACAGCCTCGGACTGCAGCGGAGCGATCAGGTAGCCATCGTAGGACTCAACCGCAAGGTCGGTCTGGATGGTGTTGAGCTGCTCCTCATAGTAGGTCTCAGCCGGAGGACCCTTGATGTCCAGGCTGACCTGATCCGGGTGCTCATCCTCATATGCCTCAGCGCCTGCCTGAACAATGTTCCAGAACTCGGCAGCGTTGGTCTTGAGCACCATGCTGATCTTATACGGGCCGTCATGAGTGGAGGCGGTGTCGCCGCCGTCGGCTGCGGAAGAATCAGTGCCGCTGCCGCAAGCGGTCAGGCTGAGTGCGAGGGCGCTGGTGAGCAGGGCTGCTAACAGTCTCTTTTTCATAGTGTGTCTCCCTTTCTTTTCTCGTTTTTCTTCTCTGGTCTCTCTCTCAGCACTGTGCGATTGTGTGCTCTGTGCTGTTTATGTGCTTATTATAGCGAGCGGGTACGGAAGTGTCAACAGGTAATTTGCTGGTGTGGAAATCGTTCAAATGGAAAAACGTCAAAATAAGCGGATAAAACGCGCGTAAAATGCGTATAAACCGAGAAATACAAAACAAATATGCGGGAAACAAGGACGGTCACAAGGTTTGATGTGTGCAATTGTATATCGCACTAAAGCACACATTCTGTGAAAAACACAGAATATCGCACATGGTTTTGATAAAATGAAAAAATAGAGCATAAAATACCGAATATATCGGAAAATATGTACCAAAAGCTGTATGTGCAAATGCACGGAAAGAGGGAAGGCACAGATTGCATCTTCACAAAGCACAGAAATATGGTATAATAAGCACAGAGAAAAGAAACATCACAGAGATGCAGGATAATATAAAGAGTAATTACGAAAAGGTGAAGGACTATGAACAAAAGACCAACTATTCAAACGATTGCTGAGCTTGCGGGTGTTTCCCGCGGCACGGTAGACCGTGTATTAAATAATCGTTCGTATGTGCGCGCGGATGTGCGTGCGCGTGTGCTGAATGCCATTCAGGAGACCGGTTATCTTTCTCCGAAGGAGGCGCATCGGCAGGCCGCAGAGGCAAAGCTGCCGCTCAAACCTGTGCGTTTGGGTGTGCTTTTGCCAAACTGGAGCGGTCCGTTCCACGAGGATGTCCCGAGAGGCATTCAAGCTGCGCGTTCTGAGCTGGAAAAGCGCGATGTTGAGGTGCGTGTGTGCACTTGTGAAACAGATATTCCGCGCGAGACGATCGAGCTGCTGGACGAGCTGGTAAACTGGGGTGCGCAGGGCATCGCACTGTGTGCATTAAATGATATTTCGATCGAAGCACGCATCGGAGAATTGGCCGAACAGGGCATTCCGTGCATCACGTTCAACTCGGATCTGCCGAACAGCCGCCGTCTGTGCTTTGTAGGTCAAAATTACACACAAAGCGGCCGTATTGCCGCCGAGCTGCTCAGCAAGTGCGTGCCGAAAAACGCGCGTGTGCTGGCGATGGCGGGTAATCTGGAGTACGATGGACACCGCACCCGTTTAGACGGCTTCTGCGAGCATCTAAAGAAAAAGGGCTTCTCTTCCTCGCAGATCGAGATTGAGGAGACCTATAACGACTACCGTTTGACCTATAACCGCGTCACGGCGGCGCTGCAGTCAGACAATCAGCCGGCAGCCATCTATATGGCAAACCGCAGCGTTACCGGCTGCGTGGACGCACTCAAAGCTGCAGGCATGGATCAGCAGGTGCGTGTGATCGCACATGATATGTCGCCGCGCCGCAAGCAAATGCTGCTCGACGGCTCGCTTGATCTGACCATCACACAGGATCTGTTCCGGCAGGGCAGCCAGCCGTTGCGCCTGCTCGCAGACCTGCTGCAGAAGAATATTCAGCCGGAAAACAGTAATAAGGGTTCGGAAATTTCCATTATCTGCGCACAGAATATCGAATAAATAAGCAAAACGGCACAGCGTTGGCTGTGCCGTTTTGCTGTCTCTTTTTGCACCGAATAGATGGGGTGCGCGAACTGCGCAGGCGTGTTCGTTCCTAACGGGCGGGGAGTTTTTCGCTGAATCTCAGCGAAAGAGTTGCGCTCTGCGGAGCGCGGGAGAGTGCGGCACCCGCCGCAGGGGCAAAAAGGAAGGGACACCTGCGGTTTCCCTTCCTCTTTGAACTCCTGCCTTTCCCTTGTTAGATAGTCTGGCGAAAATCGGAGAGCGGTGACCGCTTCGAAAAAGGGGAACGGCAGAGGATCTTTTCTACTGTAGGGGAGCACAGTGTGCTCCCATTTCGTTACCTCTACGCAGTGCCGGATTCCTTGCTGCTACACAGGTGGTTCAATCAGCGCAGGCGCAACACAAGGTGAATTGCCCGTAGGGCAAGAGAAGGTCCCCTGGGGGATAACAGTGTTGCGCAACTTTTTCGCACGTTGTAACGCACGGCACCTACGAAGATAAATGGTATTAAATATCTAAATTCGCAGGTGCTGTCTATTATATAACGTGCCAACGAATTGTGCGGCACTATTATCCCCCAGGGGACCTTCTCTTGCCCTACGGGCAATTCACCTTGTGCCGCACCCAGCGTAGACTAACCGCATGTGTAGCAGTACGAAAACAGCTTGAGCGGCTAAGAAAAAGAAATGGGCGGACCCAAAGGTCCGCCCTGCGGAAGAGGAACCGTACGCTCGTTCCTTTATAGTCTCAGTTCTGAACAGCCGCCGTGCTATCCCAAAAGGGAAATGGGAGATTCACAAGAGGGTAAAAACCGTAGGTTGTTATCCTCTTGTGCCCTCAGCGGGCAGCGTCCATCTGCCATGCGAAATGGTCGCAATGCAGCAATTCCTCCGCTCTGTGCGAGCACGGCTCATCCAGATACTCACGGTACAGCGCCTGAACCGCCGGATTTTCATGCGAAAAACGCAGCGGCGCATTCTGATCGAGTCGGAACAAAACCTTGCCGCGGTCGGCGGCCTTTTCGCGGTCGGTGCCGTCCACCGGCTGACCGCCGCCGCCTGCACAGCCGCCCGGGCATGCCATGATCTCCACAAACTCATAGTGTACCTCACGGCGCTGCAGCGAGTGCAGAAGCTGACGTGCGTTGCCCAGTCCGCTTGCTACCGCGCAGCGCACAGTCCGGCCTGCCAGCTCGAACGTCGCTTCGCGCCACGGCAGCGGAGAAATCGTGCCGTCGTCACGCACCTCGCGGAATGCATCCGGCGACGGATTTTCGCCGGTGGTGAGGAAGTACGCCGAACGCAGCGCGGCCTCCATAACGCCGCCGGTGGCGCCGAAGATCACGCCTGCGCCGGTGCCGTCGCCCAGCGGAGAATCAAACGCGGATTCCGCGATGTTTTCCACATCGAGGTGCTCGGCACGCGCCATGCGCGCCAGCTCTCGGGTGGTGATGACCAGATCGACATCGCTGCCGTGACCGGCCGAATCCATGCTCGGCAGCTCGCGCTCGGCCTTTTTTGCGATGCACGGCATGATGGAGATGCTGTAAATTTTGTCCGCATCCACGCCGAGGTTGTGTGCCAGCCAGGTCTTGCCGACCGCGCCGAACATCTGCTGCGGCGACTTGGCGGTGGACAGACGGCCGGTCATTTCCGGGAACTGCGACTTCAAAAAGCGCACCCAGCCCGGGCAGCACGAGGTAAACATCGGCTGGTTGTCCAGATCGCCCGCCTGCAGGCGCTGGAGCAGCTCGGTGCCCTCCTCCATGATGGTCAGATCGGCGGAAAACGTGGTGTCGAACACATAATCCGCGCCCAGCTTGCGCAGAACGGACACCAGCTGACCGACGGTTGCCTTGCCGGTCGGCATGCCGAAGGCTTCGCCCCATGCAGCACGCACGGCCGGAGCAATCTGCACAATGGTCACGCGGTCCGGATCACCGAGCGCAGCATATGCCTTCTGCGTGTCATCGCGCTCGCGCAGAGCGCCGGTCGGACAGTGCGTGATGCACTGACCGCACAGCGAGCAGTCCGCCTGCTTGATCACGCGGTTTCCCGAAACATCAATGGTGGTGCGCGCACCCGAGCCGCTGATATCCCAGACGGACAGCGACTGCACCTTGTCGCATACCTGAATGCAGCGCATGCACTTGATGCACTTGTTTACATCGCGGTAGAGCGGGAACGTGGTCGTCAGTCGGCCTTTTGCCGCGATGCAAGGTCGGTGGGGTAGGAAACACCCAGAATGCCCATATCGTTTGCAATCTTCTGCAGCTGGCAGGTGCCCGAGCGGATACAGGTCGCGCACTTGTTGTCGTGCTGCGAGAGGATAAGCTCCATATTGACGCGGCGCGCCTCGAGTGCACGCGGAGAATTGGTGCGGATGACCATGCCTTCACGCACAACGTTGTTGCACGGGGAACCAGCTTGCCTTCGCCCTCTACCTCGACACAGCAGACGCGGCAGGCGGAGATTTCGTTCAGCTCTTTTAGGTAGCACAGGCTGGGGATTTCGATATCGACAGAGGCGGCGGCATCCAGAATGGTGGTGCCTTCCGGTACAGTCACCGGGATAGAATTGATCGTCAGATTTACCATTTAGAAGAACGCCCTCCCTTGAAAATACCGTAGCCGAAGTGGTCGCAGCGCAGACAGCGGGAGGTCTCCTGATGAACCTCCTGCTCGGTCATGCCGCACTTTACCAGATCAAAGTTGCCGACGCACTCCTCGGCGGGTCTGCTGCGCAGCTCGATGCGGCCGCAGGCCGGCATGTTGGTCAGATGCGGTGCCGGAATCTCAACATCGCTCTTGATAACGTGACGGAAGCCGAGGTGTGCGTCAATGTTGGCCGCAGCCACCTTGCCGGCGGCTACCGCGCGGATAACGGTCGCCGGACCGGTAACGGCATCGCCGCCCGCGAATACATGCGGGGTGTTCGGCACAAATGCGTCGGATTCGGCCTGAATCTTGCCGCGCACGACCGGAGCGATCTGCTCGAACGGCTTTGCGTCGATGGACTGGCCGATGGCTACGATAACGACATCGCACGGTGTGCGGAGCAGCGGCTGATCGGCATCGTAGGGACGCGGACGACCGTCCTTGCCGTAGGCACCGATGACCTGCGGACGTGTCCACAGAGCGGTAACGCGGCCTGTTTCATCGGTCTCAATGTGATCGGGCGCCTGCAGCGAGAGAATCTGGCAGCCTTCGCTCTGTGCTTCCTCGATCTCCTCTGCGAGTGCGGTCATATCGGTCACGCGCCGGCGGTAGACGCACGTTACTGCGGAGGCACCGAGACGGATTGCGGTTCGGGTTGCATCCATCGACACGTTGCCGCCGCCGATGACGCAGACACGCTTGCCCTTGAAGTCCGGCACGCGGCCCTCGCCGATGTCGCGGAGCAGCTGCACCGCGGAGTGTACGCCGACTGCGTCTTCGCCGGGAATGCCGATCTTCTTGTCGTTATGCGCACCGATGGAGATGTAAACCGCATCGTACTGGTTCTCAATCTCAGCGAACGAAATATCGCGGCCGATGGAAACGTCGGTATGCACCTCAATGCCGGTGGACAGGATGAAGTCGATATCCGCATCCAGCTTGTCCTGCGGCAGACGATAATCCGGAATGCCGTAGCGCAGCATGCCGCCGAGCTTGGGACGCTGGTCATAGACTACGACCTGGTGACCCATCAGCGACAGGAAATACGCCGCCGACAGACCGCCCGGTCCGCCGCCGATGATGCCGATGCGCTTGCCGGTCGAAGGTGCGGAATCCGGCGGCGTGGTGTTGTCCGCGTGGTCGCACGCGAAACGCTTGATGCCGCAGATGTTGACCGCATCGTCCACCATGCTGCGGCGGCAGTGTGCCTCGCACGGGTGCTCGCAGACATAGCCGCATACGGTCGGGAAGGGGTTGTCCTTGCGGATCAGGCGCACGGCGTCATTGTAACGGCCGGCACGCACGAGTGCAATGTAGCCCGGAATATCCACTCCGGCCGGGCACAGTGCCACACACGGCACCGGATGATCCCAGCCGAACAGGCAGCGGCCGCTCTCCACATGGGAGAGGTAGTCATCGCGAAAGCCCTGCACGCCCTGCAGAACCATGCGGGCAGCCTCATAGCCGATGGCGCAGTCTGCCGTATCCTGAATAACACGGGCGGTTTTCTCGATCAGATCAATGGTCTCCGGTGTTGCGGTGGAATCCAGCACCTGCTCGAGCAGAGTGGTCAGCTGCCCCAGACCGATGCGGCACGGAACACATTTGCCGCAGGTCTGTGCATGGCACAGACGCAGGAACGACAGCGACATATCCACCGGACACAGACCCGGAGGACTGGCGCTGATGCGCCGCTCGATATCGCGGTACAAGCCGGCAATGACGGTCTCAGCCTTGCCCGGCGTTTCAATGGATAAACGACTCAAAAAAGTCCCCTCCCTTTCTTGTAGAAACATATTAAAATAATAGAACTTTTTGACAGGTAAGTCAATTGTAACTCAGCGATTTTGGAGAAAATACCAATAAAAAGATGCTTATCGTGGCGGCTGGAGGACGGATATGCTATACTGACAGAAAAAGAGAAGGAGAGCGAAGCTATGCGCATCATCAATTTCGGTTCGCTGAATATAGATAAGGTATATCAGGTGGAGCAGTTTGTACGGCCGGGACAGACCATCACCGCGAAGGACTATGCCGTGGCTGCGGGCGGCAAGGGGCTCAACCAGTCACTGGCGGCGGCTCGAGCGGGCGCAGAGGTGCTGCACGCGGGTGCGATCGGCGCGGAAGGCCGCTTTATGGCCGATCTGCTGCGGGAATCCGGTGCGGATACCTCGCTGCTGCGCGAGGTGGACGGGCCGTCCGGACATGCCGTTATCGAGATAAACGCCGCCGGTCAGAACCGGATTATCGTGTTCGGCGGCGCAAACCGCAGCATGACGAGCGAGTATATCGAGCGGGTGCTCGACATCGCGCAGCCGGACGACTGGGTGCTGCTGCAGAATGAGGTCAACCTCGTGCCGGAGATCATCTGCCGTGCGCATGAAAAGGGACTGCGGGTGGTGTTCAATCCGTCTCCCGTGCCAGAGAATACCGAAAAGCTGCCGCTTGCGCGCGTCAGCCTGTTTATGGTGAATGAAATCGAAGCGGCACAGCTTGCGGGAACGGATGCAAATGCAGATTTCGAGGATACGCTGACGGCTTTGCGGGCAAAATACCCGAATGCGTCGGTCGTTATGACCGTCGGCGCGGACGGTGTGCTGTATGATGGAGAGGAAGGTCGGTTTCAGCTTCCTGCATTTTAAAGGTAAAGGCCGTGGACACCACCGCTGCCGGAGATACCTTCTGCGGATACTTTCTTGCGGCGGTCAGCGCAGGGAAATCGGTGCAGACCGCGCTGCAGGAGGCTTCGGCGGCATCCGCTCTCGCAGTCTCGCGCACAGGCGCGGCTCCCTCGGTGCCGACAGCAGACGAAGTACGGGAATTTCTGCGCAGGCACGCATAAATCATCGGAAACGGGGCAAACTGAATCTCCGAAAGGAGTGTATCGGTATGCACATTACAATCGAACGAGACGGCTGTATTTCCTGCGGTCTGTGTGAAGGAACCTGTCCTTCCGTGTTCCGCATTGCGGAGGACGGCCTTGCCGAAGTTCATCATCAGCCGGAGACCGCAGAGGAGCAGGCGGGCGCGCAGGAGGCCGCAGGCGGCTGTCCGGTGGCCGTCATTCATGTCAGCTGAGAACGTAAGCGTAAAGGCAGACCGTCGGGTCTGCCTTTTTACATCGACCGCAAGAATTTGAAAGTTTGCCCGAGAGCCCCGCTCATATCCCGCAAATAGGGGCGTTCTTTTCGCAAGAATGCTCTGTTTTTTCGGTCCCCGAAACGCTACAATAGAATCATCAAATGGAGAGCGGCAAAACCGCTGCGTAAGAGAGAGAGAGTTACATATAAAAAGGAGAGAATATACCATGAAAACTGTTAAGGTTGGTTCGGTAGGTCTGGGTCGTCTGGGTTATGAGCACGCGAAGAACCTTGCTACGCAGGTTCCGGGCTGCGAACTGGCAGCCATCTGCGACGTAGATGCAAACCGCGTAAAGGAAGTTGCGGCAGAGCTCGGCGTGCCGAATACTTACACCGATTTTGAGGAAATGTGCAAGAATCCGGAGCTGGACGCGATCGTTATCGTTTCCCCCTCCTTCCTGCACTGCCAGCAGATTGAAATTGCCATGAACCACGGTAAGCACGTGTTCTGCGAGAAGCCGCTCGGCACGGATGTTGCACAGTGCAAGGCTGCCGAGAAGGTCATCGAGGCACATCCTGACCTGATTTTCCAGCTTGGCTTCATGCGCCGCTTTGACAAGTCCTACGCCGAGGCAAAGCGCAAGATTGACAACGGCGATATCGGCAAGGTTGTTCTGGTTCGCTCCTACACGCAGGACCGCGTTCCACCATCAGTCTACCCTCAAGTTTGCACCGCACTCCGGCGGTCAGTACCTCGATATGTGCGTACATGATATCGACCTCATCCGCTGGTTCACCGGCTCGGATGTCAAGAATGTATGGGCAATCGGCGGCGTATTCGAGTTCGACCTGTACAAGGAGCTGAACGATGCGGACAACGCAGCTGCTACCATCCAGATGGAGAACGGCGCAATGGGCTTCATGTTCACCAACCGCACCCATGCCGCAGGTTGCAATGTCGAGACCGAGATTATCGGCACCCACGGCACGCTGCGCATTGCAAACGTCGGCGCAAAGAATCTGCTGAATATCGTGGATGAGCACGGCTCCCGCGAGGAGTATTATCCGGACTTCATGAGCCGCTGGCACGAGGCTTTCGTAGCCGAGATGATTGCCTTCACCGGCCATGTCCGCGACAACACCAAGCCGGCTGACCTTACCGTTTATGACGGCACCGCCGTTTCCGAGGCTGCTTACCGCTGCAAGGAATCCTTCGAGACCGGCAAGATGCTGCCGATTCGATAAAATCAGCATAGAGAAAGCCTGTCACCATAGGTGGCAGGCTTTCTGTTATCCGCAGCCCTGCCGGACTGCAGCGGGCGAAGCGCTGCATTGAGTTTTCATCGCAGGAGCGCTATAATAAGTTTATCTGATTATATGTACCGCGATCGGACAAAAGGCAGTATCGCCAAAGGTTTGCTCTGGTTTGCGCTGGCAGGCCGGTCGGTGAGGTCGGTATCCGGATTGCTATCCCGACCGGCTGGTTTTTCGCGGATACTATCTCCGCCGCAGAAGGGCGCTTTTGCCGCGGAATTGATGGAAAAGGAACGTTTTTATGATTCAATGCTTTGTGAAAAAGGAATATGAAGCGCCATTCGGCCTGACGCAGATGCCGCGTCTGTTTTCGGTCAGCCGCACAGATGAGAAGGCGTCGGCGCATCCGCGTGTTATGCACGCGCATGACGATTTAGTGGAAATTGTACTCGTGCGAGGCGGCGAGAGCCGCTATTTTGTCGGCGGCACGCCGTATGAGGCACGCCGCGGCGATCTGTTCATTTTCAACAGCCGCGTCGTGCACGATGAGCCGTCCGGACCGGATCGTCCGGTGGCAACCTCGAGTCTGGCGCTTGGCGGACTGGCTGTGCCCGGACTGCGTGAAAATACGCTGATCGCGGAGGATTCGTGTCCGGTGTGCCGCTTGACCGAGCCGCAGACCGTGCGGCTGGAGCATCTGTACGACGTGCTTTACAATGAGCTGACCGAGGGCAACGACGACGGTGCACATCATCTTCTGCTTGCGATCCTAACGCTTGTGCAGCAGTTCCGCGCGACCGCAGCCGAGGGCAGCACGCACAGCGGCAATGCCTTTGCACAGCGCATCAAGGATTACATCGACAAGCATTTTGCGAACGAATTTTCTCTGCAGCAGATGGCGGATGCGCTGCACGTCAGTCCGTACTATCTGGCGCATATCTGCAAGGAAGTGACCGGATATTCGCCGCTGCAGTATGTTCTGCGCCGCAGGATTGGCGAAGCGCAGACGCTGCTCATCACAACTGATTTGCCGGTAACGCGGATTGCATCGCAGGTGGGGTATGACAACCCGAGCCATTTCAATGCGCAGTTTTCCAAGGCGGTTGGTATGGCGCCGAGGACTTTCAGAAAAGAGTATGTTTTCCACAAATGAGTTTGTTTGCCGGGTGTAAACGGTGGTTTGCCTCTCAGGCGAAAACCCTGTGTATCGGCACAGACTATATGATATACAAAAGGCTCCCATTCCAACCGGAATGGGAGCCTTTCTATATAAGAGGTGCAAAGAGTATGTGTTATTCGGTCTTCATATACAGCATGCGGATCGAATTGAGCACGCACAGCATAGCCACGCCGGTATCGGCGAATACGGCCAGCCACATGGATGCGATACCGAACAGACCGAGGATCATAACGAGGATCTTGACCGCGAGTGCAAACACGATGTTCTCTTTGGAGACGATATTCGCCTTGCGGGCGATCTTGACCGAGATCGGGATGGAAGTCAGGTCGGCCTTCATGAACACTACATCTGCGGCCTCGATTGCCGCGTCTGCGCCGCTGCCCATTGCCGCGCCAACATCCGCACCGGCGAGTACGGGAGCATCGTTGATGCCGTCACCGACGAACATAACCGCACCGTGCTTCTCGCGGATATCGGTCAGCGCCGACAGCTTATCCTGCGGGAGCAGGCGGGCACGCACTTCGTCAATGCCGACTTCCTGCGCAACCGCGTCCGCACTGGCTTGACCGTCACCGGTCAGCATGGCGGTGGTGAGTCCCTGAGCCTTCATGCGGCTGATTGCGGAGTTGGCATCTGCCTTGATGGTATCGGAAATGTCAACATGACCGAGGAAGTGACCGTCCATCGCCAGCAGCACTTCCGTGCTGCCCGGGGTGCCGTGGTAGCCGGAAAGGTCGATATTATTGCGCTCCATCAGCTTTACGTTGCCGCAGAGTATAGTTTTGCCTTCAAGTTCGGCGAAAACGCCTTCGCCGGCCTGCTCGCGGATGTTCTCAACCGTTGCACCAACGGCAACAAGAGAAAAGTCGCCGGCCTTTGCCGCGGACGCTTTGCGCTCCTCGTAGGAGTTGATGATGGACTTGGCGATCGGGTGGGTGGAAGCGCCTTCACAGGCGGCAGCCAGCCACAGAAGCTCATTCTCATCGAGCGGAACGCCCTGCGCCGGAACGACCTTCTGTACCACAAAGTTGCCCTTGGTGATGGTGCCGGTCTTATCCATAACAATGGTCTTAACGTTATTCAGTGCTTCCAGAGAAGCGCCGCCCTTGAACAGGATACCGCGTCTGGAGCCTGCGCCGATGCCGGAGAAGTAGGTCAGCGGTACGCTGAGCACCAGTGCGCACGGGCAGGAGATTACAAGGAAGGTCATCGCGGTGTAGACCCACTTGTGCCACTCGCCGGTAACAAGGCTCGGGATAATGGCGGTCAGCAGGGCAATCGCAACAACAGCCGGGGTGTAAACGCGGGAGAAACGGGTGATAAAGCGGTCGATCTTCGGCTTGCGGGCCGCTGCATTCTCCACGCTGTCGAGAATACGCTGTACCATGCTCTCAGCGAGAATGTGGGTGACACGCAGCTTGATCGCGCCGTCGGTGTTGACACAGCCGGAGGTTGCCTTGTCGCCGGCAGCGACACGAACCGGAACCGGCTCACCGGTAACAGCCGAGGTATCCAGACGGCTTTCTCGACAACCTCGCCGTCCAGCGGAACGCGGTCGCCCGGCGTACCAGAACAATGTCCGCCCTCCTGTGCGTCCTCGGCGGGAATAACTTCGATTTTGCCGTTGTCCTTGACCAGATTTACCGTCTCGGGACGCAGGTCGATCGCATCCATGATCTGCTTGCGCGAACGGTCAACCGCACGATCCTCAAAGTATTCGCCGACACGGTAGAACAGCATAACGCCGACAGCCTCGTCGAACGAGCCGACCGCCCATGCACCGATGGTTGCAACAGCCATCAGGAAGTTTTCGTCAAATACCTGACCGCGGCCGATGTTCTTGACAGCCGTCAGCAGGACATGGCGGCCGAGCAGCAGGTAAGCCGCGATGAGCAGCACCAGCTTGACAGCCATGACCGGAATGAGCAGACCGGCAACGAACAGCGCTGCACCGATGAGCATTTCGGCAAGCGGATGGCTGCTGCTCTCTTCCTTTTCCTCCTCGGGAGCGATTACCTTGACTTCGCTCTCGATATTTGAGCAGATTTTACGGATTTCGGGAAGCAGTGCATCAGGATTGTCGCCCTTGACGCGCAGCTGCTTGGTCTCGTAGACCAGCACGCAATCGTCGATGCCGTCCAGCTGGCTGATCTGGTGCTGCATTTTCGCAGCGCAGTGTGCGCAGCCGAGGTTTTCGAGCGTGTAAACGCGTTGACCGTCCTTGCCGTAGTGCTTGGGCTTGGGTGCAATGACCTTGGCTTCACTCTCAATGTCGGAGCAGATTTTGCGGATTTCAGGCAGGAGCGCATCCGGATTTTCGCCGGTTACGCGCAGCTGCTTGGTCTCAAATACGAGAACGCAGTCCTCCACGCCCTCGAGTTCGCTGATGCGCTGCTCCATTTTTGCCGCGCAGTGTGCACAGCCGACATTCTGCAGCGTGTAAACGCGCTTGACGCTGTGCGCGCCTGCAGAATGCTTGTGGTGGTGGTGCTCGTGCTCCTCGTCCTCATCGTGGTGGTGATGGTGTCCGCAGCCGCAATCGCAGTCATCGTCGTCATGATGGTGGTGGTGCTCGTGCTCCTCATCCTCGTCGTGGTGGTGATGATGTCCGCAGCCGCAGCCGCAGTCATCGTCATGATGGTGGTGGTGCTCGTGCTCCTCGTCCTCATCGTGGTGGTGATGGTGTCCGCAGCCGCAGTCGCAGTCATCGTCATGATGATGGTGGTGCTCGTGCTCCTCGTCCTCATCGTGGTGATGATGATGTCCGCAGCCGCAGTCATCTTCATCGTGTTCGTGATGATGATGTTCGTGCTCATGCACTTCTTCATTTAATAAGGTATCCTCATGCTTGTGTTCGTCTGCCATTTCGGATCGCCTCCTGTCGGTGATGGTTGATAATATATGAACAATTGCTCATATGTTCATGTATTCATATTATAACCGAAGAAAGGGAAAGTCAATAGCAGTATACGAAAAATGTGCACAAAAGGCAGAGGGCAAAACTTCGCATTTTGCGCGCAGTTCAGCCGGTTTTGCGAAAAATGCAAGCCGGAAAGGGAATACCTGCATCCGTTTAAACTGACCGAACCCGAGCGTTATTCACAAAGAAAAAGCGGATAAAAATGATAGACTTAACAAGATGTACAAAGTTTATCTGTATTTTATTCGATTTTTTTTTGCTTTTGGTCTTGCCAATACTGTACAAAAAACAGTATAATCTATACTGTAAGGCTATGCTCCACGCATAGCCAGCCAATTTCTGAAGAAGAGGAAGCCGGGCGCGCGTCCGGTTCTTCTTGCGCAAAATATTAGAGAGGTGAAAGAAATGGCGTATTCGTTCCGTGGCGGCATACACCCGGGTACTCACGCAGACCCGGGCTATAAATCCGCGACAAACACCAAGCCGATCGAGAAGCTGGCATTGCCTGATGAGGTAATCCTGCCGGTTTCCATGCACATCGGCGCACCGGCAAAGCCGATCGTTTCGGTTGGCGATACCGTGGACCTGGGACAGCCTATCGCGGAAGCCGGCGGCTTTGTCAGCGCTCCTGTCCATGCTACCGTTTCCGGCAAGGTAAAGGCAATCGAGCCTCGCCTGCATCCGAACGGCAGCAAGGTTCTGTCCATCGTAATTGAAAATGATGGCGAGGACCGCAAGCACGAGTCCGTGCATCCCTACGACTTCGCTTCCATGAGCAATGAGGAGCGTATCGAGTGCATCCGTTCTGCCGGCATCGTCGGCCATGGCGGTGCAACCTTCCCGACCCATGTCAAGATCCAGTCCGGTATCGGTAAGTGCGACACGGTCATCATCAACGCTGCAGAGTGTGAGCCGTACATCACGTCCGACCATCGCCTGCTGCTCGAGCGTCCGGAAGAGACCATCGGCGGCCTGAAGATGCTGGCCGACATCATGGGCGTACAGACCGCGATCATTGCGATCGAGGAAAACAAGAAGGATACCTTCGCCAAGATCGAAGAGCTGATCGCGGATGATCCGCGTCTCAAGCTGTATCCGCTGACCTGCAAGTACCCGCAGGGTGCTGAGAAGCAGCTGATCAATGCCTGCACCGGCCGTGAAGTTCCGTCCGGCAAGCTGCCGGCAGACGCCGGCTGCGCGGTATTCAACGTAGATACCGCAGGTGCGGTTTACCGCCGCTTCACCACCGGCATGCCGGTCATCCGCCGTATCGTTACCATCTCCGGTTCCGCTGTTGCCGAGCCGAAGAACCTCGAAGCACGCATCGGCACCCCGATCGAAAAGCTGATCGATGCCTGCGGCGGCTTCAAGGAAGCTCCGAACAAGCTCCTTGCCGGCGGCCCGATGATGGGCAACGCCAGTTCTCTGGATGCCCCGGTTGTCAAGGGCACCAACGCATTCCTCGCCTTTGCAGGCAATGAGGATAAGCGCGTTAAGGATCCCCAGTGTATCCGCTGCGGCAAGTGCATCAACGCCTGCCCGATGCATCTCCTGCCGATCTACATGAATGTATACGGCAAGCAGGAGGATCTGGACAACGCCGTTGACTGCGGCATGATGGACTGCATCGAGTGCGGCTCCTGCGCTTACGTCTGCCCGGCTCGTATCCCGCTGGTTGCACAGTTCCGTCTGACCAAGGGCAAGATCCAGGCTAAGCGTGCTGCAGAGCGCGCCAAGGCTGAGGCTGAGAAGAAAAAGGCCGAGGCGGAGGCTGCTGCAAAGGCAGAGGCTGAAAAGCCCGCAGAGAACAAGTAAGGAGGAAAACGAAAATGGCTTATGATCTTAGCAAAGTAGTCGTAACCTCCTCGCCGCATATCAAGGCGGATGATGACACCCGGAGCCTTATGCTCGATGTGCTCATCGCACTTGTTCCGGCACTGGCGGTTGCAGTTTACACCTTCGGCGCTCGTGCGCTGATCCATGTTGTTATTGCAATGGTGGCAAGCCTTGTGTTTGAGACCATTTACAACAAAATCGTTCATCACCCGAACACCGTAGGCGACCTGTCCTGCCTGGTTACGGGCGTACTTATCGCATTCAACATTCCGGTTGCAGCTCCGCTGTGGCTGAGCGCTTTCGGTGCTCTGTTCGGCATCATCGTTGTTAAGATGCTGTTCGGCGGCATCGGCAAGAACTTTATGAACCCGGCACTCGGTGCCCGTGCGTTCATGATGGCATCCTGGGCCGGTTTCATGACCACCTGGACTGCTCCGCATGCAAACCTGCCGCTGTTCGGCAACGTAACCGTTACCGACGCAATCTCCACCGCAACTCCGCTGGCTACCCTTAAGACCGGTGCTGTACCGGCTGATACCGGCCTGCTGGAGATGCTGCTCGGTCAGACCGGCGGCGTTATCGGTGAGACCTCCGCGCTGGCTCTGCTGGCAGGCGGCGTTTACCTGCTGTGGCGCAAGGTTATCACCATCAACATTCCGGCAGCTTACATCCTTACTGTTGCTGTCATCACCTTCCTGTTCCCGCTGTCCGGCGATGTTTCCCGCGTACAGTGGATGCTCAGCCAGGTACTGTCCGGCGGCCTGATGCTCGGCGCGATCTTCATGGCTACCGACTACGTTACCAGCCCGGTTACCCCGAAGGGCCAGATCATCTTCGGCGTTGGCTGCGGTCTGCTGACGGTATTCATCCGCTACTTCGGCGGTCTGCCGGAGGGCGTATCCTACTCCATTCTGATCATGAACACGCTGGTTTGGGCAATCGACAAGAAGACCCATCCGCGCAAGTTCGGCTATCAGCTTGACAAGGCTAAGAAGGAGGCGCAGTAAATCATGGATAACAGCAAAAAGGAAGGCGGCATCGTACAGCTTGTCGTCGTACTGGGCCTCATCACGTTCATCTGTGCACTGCTGCTGGGCGTTATCAACGGTGTAACCGCGGATAAGATCACCCAGAACGGTATCGAAACCCGCAACGCAGCAATGGCAGAGATCATCCCGGACGCTGATTTCGAGGATCTCGACACCGCACTGTCCGCTGAGGACGTTGCAGCCGCTGGCGTAACCCTGCCGGCAGGCCGTACCGCTGCTCAGATCGACGGCGTTTACAAGGCAACCAAGGACGGCGAAGAGATCGGCTACTGCGTACAGGTAGAGCCGAAGGGCTTCGGCGGCAACCTGACGATGATCGTCGGCATCAATGCGGACGGCACCGTTGCAGGCGCAAAGGTAACCTCTCACGCTGAGACCCCGGGCCTCGGTGCGAAGAGCCAGGCAGACCCGAACTGGATCACCCAGTTTGCAGGTCAGACTGCTGACGGTCAGCTCAAGGTGGCCAAGGACGGCGGCACGATCAATGCGATCACCGGCGCTACCATCACCTCCCGTGCTGTAACCGACGGCGTTAATACTGCGGCAGCATATGTCGCTACTCTGGGTTAAGGAGGAAAAGCCAAATGAAATTTTCTGAACAGCTGAAATCGGGCGTTATCCTCGATAACCCGGTTTTCATGCAGACGATCGGTCTTTGCCCGACGCTGGCAACCACCACTTCTCTGCAGAATGCGATCGGCATGGGCGCGGCGGCTACCGTCGTTCTCATCTGCTCAATATCGTTATTTCCGCGATGCGCAGAATTATCCCGGATAAGATCCGTATCGCAGCATTCATCACGATCATCGCAACCTTCGTAACCATGATCGACCTGTCCATGCAGGCATTCCTGCCGTCGCTGGCATCGTCCCTTGGTCTGTTCCTGCCGCTGATCGTAGTAAACTGCATCATCCTCGGCCGTGCCGAGGCGTATGCTTCCAAGAACAAGGTTCTGCCGTCCGCACTCGACGGTGTTGTAATGGGTCTGGGCTTCACCTTCGCTCTGGTACTCATGGGCTTCTTCCGTGAGCTGCTCGGCGCAGGCACCATCCTGTCCGGTTACGTTAACGGCGTAAACGGCATCGCAGTTCCGTTCTTCCACTCCAACCCGATGGTCATGATGATCCTGCCGGCAGGCGGCTTCCTCATGATGGGCTTCATCCTGGCTGCGATCCAGAAGATCATGGCTCGAAAGGAGGACAAGTAAGTGTTTAATTTACCTGCCTCTATGGGTTTGACCGATATCCTGTCGCTCGCAATCGCGGCAATCCTGGTCAATAACTACATTCTCGTTCAGTTCCTCGGCTGCTGTTCGTTCTTCGGCGTATCCAAGAAGACCGACACCGCGCTCGGCATGGGCATGGCGGTTATCTTCGTTATGGCAATCGCTTCCGCAGCATCGTGGGCTGTACAGTACTTCATTCTCGAACCCCTGGGTCTGGGCTACATGCAGACCATCGCGTTCATTCTCGTAATTGCAACGCTGGTTCAGTTCGTCGAGATGTTCATGAAGAAGGCTATGCCGTCGCTGTACTCTGCGCTCGGTATCTTCCTGCCGCTGATCACCACCAACTGTGCGGTGCTCGGTGCTGCTAAGACCAACATTTCCAACAGCTATTCTTTCATCGGCTCTCTGGTATACGGCGTTGCAGCCGGTGTCGGCTACACGCTGGCAATCGTGCTGTTCGCTTCCATCCGTGAGCGTCTGGACGCTACTTCCAAGTGCCCGAAGTGCTTTGAAGGCTTCCCGATCTCGCTGGTTGCAGCAGCGCTGCTGGCTATGTCCTTCATGGGCTTCTCCGGCCTGTCGATTTGGTAAGGGAGGACACAAGAAATGGATATGCAAAATGTTATTTACGCGGTAGCGGTACTGTTCATCATGGGTATCGTTTTCGCAATCCTGCTCGGCGTTGCCGCTAAGGTTTTCGCCGTAGAGGTTGACGAGCGCGTCCCGCTGGTACGCGAGTGCCTGCCGGGCGCTAACTGCGGCGGCTGCGGCTTCCCGGGCTGTGACGGTCTGGCTGCTGCAATCGTAGAGGGCCGTGCGCCGGTAAACGGCTGCCCGGTCGGCGGTGCTGCTGCGGCTGAGAAGATCGCAAAGGTACTCGGCGTTGAGGTTGCTGCCGGCGACCGTCAGGTTGCACACGTTTACTGCAATGGCGGCTGCAACGCAAAGGACAAGGCAAACTACGAGGGTCTGCAGGACTGCAACGCTGCAATGCGTGTAGCAAGCGGCCCGAAGGCATGCTCCTTTGGCTGCATGGGTCTCGGCTCCTGCGTAAAGGCCTGTGCGTTTGACGCAATCCACATTGTGGACGGCGTTGCAAAGGTTGACACCGACAAGTGTGTTGCCTGCGGCAAGTGTGTTTCCACCTGCCCGAAGAAGATCATCAACCTGGTATCCGAGGTCAAGAAGGTTCACGTTAACTGCGTGAACAAGGACAAGGGTCCGGAAGTAATGAAGGTTTGCTCCAACGGCTGTATCGGCTGTAAGATGTGCGAGAAGACCTGTAAGTTCGATGCAATTCATGTAGTAGACGGCGTTGCCAAGATCGACTACGACAAGTGCAAGAACTGCAAGATGTGCACCAAGGCATGCCCGAAGGGCTGCATCGAGCCGGTTCCGACCGAGGAAGAGAAGGCCAAGTTCAAGGAAATGCAGGCTAAGCAGGCTGCTGCTGCCAAGGCTAAGGCTGAGGCTGCAAAGCAGGCCGCTGAAGCAAAGGCTGCTGAGGACAAGTAATGACCGATCATCTGCACCCTGTGCTGGATGACGCTGCGATCGCCCGCATGACGAGTCTTGCACTCGCCCATGTGGGCGACGCTGTTTATGAGATACTCGTGCGCACGCATCTGGCGTGCGGCGGCACTCAGACCGCGAAAACCTGCACAGCCGTACGATCCAGCTCGTTCGTGCGTCCGCGCAGGCGGAAGCGGTAAAGCGCATTCAGTCTATGCTCGATGAAGACGAGCAGACCGTTCTGCGTCACGGACGCAACGCAAAGCCGAAATCCGTGCCGAAGTCGGCCTCCGTGGCAGAGTATGCCTACGCGACCGCACTCGAGGCGCTGTTCGGCTGGCTGTACCTCAAGGGACGCTATGAGCGTATCAATGAGCTGTTTGAGGTTATCTGTCAAGGGTTTGACGCGAAATGAGCAAAGAGAACCGCGGAAGCGGTTCTCTTTTGTTTGCAATTGAGAATGGAAAATGGAGAATGGAGAATTGACCAGATGGTTTTCATTCTCCGTTTTGCATTTTACGGGTGTTTTCGTTAGAAAAGGTGCGCCGAGTCGGCGCACCCTACGGTATAACATTTATCATCAGATGAAATTCGCAGGTGCTGTCTGTAGCTGCCAGGTCAATGAGTTGCGCGACACGGGTATGTCGCGCCTGCGGAGAGTAAACCGCCTGTGTAGCAGTAAGCTATCTGTGAACCGCGAATATTTCACGAAAGATACGCAAGAGTAACCCGACTGCCGTTCTCCTTCTCGAAGCGGTCACCGGTCTCTGGTCTGCGCCGGGTTAAGAAACAAAGGGAAACGGGAGTCAAGAGGGTAGAAACCGCAGGTGTCTACCCTTTTGCCCCCATGGCGTGGTACGCCGTCCCCAGCGGGCAGCGAAAATTGTGATGTTTCTGTGTTTTCGCTTGTGCCTGTTCCGAAATAGTGTTATACTGATAGCGTTCGTAAAATACAGAAAAGGGAGCATAGTAATATGAGCAAGTTAGTGCAGCGCATCGTTGCGCTGGTCGTTATGCTGGCTGTCGTTATGAGCGCAACCGCATACGGCGCATCCACCTTTGTGGTGGATTATCAGGAGCTGAAAAGCGATGCACCGGTCGTTATGACGGTCAACGGCGAGGAAATCCACGCAGATGAGTATGCAAGCTATATGATGAGCCAGATCATCAATTATCAGCAGATGTACGCTATGTACGGTCTCTCTGAGAAGAATATGGCATCTACATTCGGCGATGCCGCAAAGGAGTCCGCAAAGCAGCAGGTCGCTCTGATCCATATCGTTAAGCAGAAGATGGATGAGCTGGGCCTGTCCCTGTCGTACAGCCAGAAGAAGAACATTGTTACGGCAAACAAGCAGAATGCGGAGCAGCTCGGCGGCGAGGACGCTTATCTGCAGCGCCTGGCTTCGATCGGCTTTGACATGGATAACTACAATAACTACCAGTATGTCAGCGCATGCGCACAGATGCTGAAGGATTACTACTTCGGCGAGAACGGCGTAAGTGTTCCGAGCGATGACGAGCTGCAGAAGTATTTCGATGACAACTACATCACTGCAAAGCACATCCTCATTCTGACTACGAATCCGTCCACCGGCGAGACCACCCGCACCGATGAGGAAGCAAAGAAGGAAGCACAGGCTGTTCTGGATCGCCTGAACAACGGCGAGGACTTTGACGCGCTGCTGACCGAGAAGAACGAGGATGCAGGCGAAGCACAGTATGCCAAGGGCTATACCTTCACCGAGGGTCAGATGGTAGACGAGTTCTACAACGCTGCCAAGGCTCTGCAGGAAGGCGAAGTTTCCGGCCTGGTCAAGAGCCAGTACGGCTACCATATCATCAAGCGCTGCGAGCTGAATCAGGATGAGTTCGAGAACATGCGCGACGCGATCATCGCAGCGGTTGCTTCCGAAAAGGGCACTGCTGGCTCGATCGACGAGATGATGCAGCAGTGGATCGACGAGGCTGACATCCAGACCACCGAGGCTTACGACGAGATCACCTATGATAACACCAAGGACTATCTGCCGGCTGACGTGCAGACTGTTCTGAACAGCGATACATCGGATGATGACGGCAATGCACAGACTGAGGACGCGCAGAGCGAAGACCAGTCCGCGACCGACAGCCAGTCCTCGACGGACAAGGCCCAGACGGCTGATACTGAAGCCGCTCAGTAAAACCGCAAAACAGAAAGGACGCTCCTTGAGCGTCCTTTTTTCATGCTTATATGGGGATTTAGAACCCAAACGCCGCATAATCCTCCGGCGTAAAGCGGTGATAGACGGCGTCACCGTCATCATCCAGCTTGATGCAGTAGCGGTAGCTGTCCGGTGTGCCGTCCTCGAAGTATACGAGGTAGTCAAACTCCTCGTTGCCCTCGAGCTTCTCGCAGTGCACTTTGTCGGAAAACTGATGGAACACCGCAAGAATATCGTCAAAGCTGACCGTCAGACCGCGCATTACCTGCAGAAATGCACGCAGAAACGCGGGATCCGGCAGCTGTTCATGCACATACTGTGTGCCTTCTGCGGAAATGTGGAAGCAGAAGCGCTTGTCATCGCGGGTGACTTGGATTGCGCCAAGCGTGTCGGCGGTGTGCGCGGAAAGGGAAGCGAGCGCATGCTCGGTGTTGTCCGCATCCTCCTCCGGTGTGCCGAGCAGACGCGCCACGGATTCCGTGGGATAATACAGCGTGATCGGGTGGTGGTCGTAGCCAATCTTGAGCTGTGCTTCCTGAATGACATCGGTCAGACTCTTTTCCAGCCGCTTATAATTCACAGAGTTCATAGGGAACACCTCGATAGTTTTTAATTCGATACGATTATAGCATACGATAGGAGAACGCGCAATATCACGTCAAATGCCGAAAAAGTGTCGAATATGCACGAATATGCTTGCATATTTTCGGGAAATTCGATATAATATAGATCTGCGACGCTTATCCGAAGAAAATGGGGGTAAGCGCCTTCTCTTGTCCGAAAGAGAAGAAAAGTGAGGAAGGAATCGGATACATGGAAGTATTTGTTGCGTTAATGAACAAAATCGACAGCTGGATCTGGGGTCTGCCCATGCTGGTGCTGCTGTGCGGTACGCATATTTTTATGACGTTCCGCACGGGCTTCATCCAGCGCAAGACCTTAACCGGCATCCGCCTGTCGGTGACAAAGGACCCGGATTCGCCGGGTGACGTCAGTCAGTTTCAGGCGCTGGCGACCGCACTCGCGTCTACCATCGGCACGGGCAACATCATCGGTGTCGGCACGGCCATCTATCTCGGCGGACCGGGTGCCGTGCTGTGGTGCTGGCTGACCGGCGTGTTCGGCATTGCCACAAAGTACGCGGAGAGCCTGATCGCGGTCAAGTACCGCGTGCAGACCGCGGACGGCCGCATGATGGGCGGTGCGATGTACGCGCTTGAGCGCGGCCTCAAGTGGAAGAAGTTCGGCAAGGTGATGGCGGTGCTGTTTGCGCTGTTCGCCATGCTCGCCTCGTTCGGCATCGGCTGCGGCACGCAGATCAACGCCATTGCCGAGGTGCTGGAGACCAACCTTCCCATCAGTCTGCCGCGTATTGCAATCGGCATTATTTTCGGCATTATCACCGCGATTATCATTATTGGCGGCATTGAATCCATTGCAGTTGTGATTGCTGAAAAGCTGGTACCGCTGATGGCGCTGTTCTATGTGGTCGGCTGCATCGTTATTCTATGTGCCAACTACGATTTTCTGCTGCCGGCTCTCAAGGCCATTTTCGTGCTGGCGTTCAAGCCGGGCGCTGTGACCGGCGGACTGGTCGGCGGCGGTATCCGTCTGGCGCTGCAGTACGGCGTGGCACGCGGCCTGTTCTCGAATGAGTCCGGTATGGGTTCGGCGCCGCTGGTTGCCAGCGCGGCGCAGACGCGCAATCCGGTGCGGCAGGCGCTCGTTTCCGCGACCGGCACTTTCTGGACGACGGTTGTCGTGTGCCTGATGACCGGTCTGGTGCTCGTCTCCTCGATGATGAAAAATCCGGCGGTCAGCGTGGAAAACATGTCAAACGGCGGTCAGATGACCACGGCGGCATTCGCACAGATTCCGTATATCGGTCCGCTGATTTTGATGGTCAGCATCATTACGTTCGCGTACTCCACCATCCTCGGATGGTCGTACTACGGCGAGCGTGCCGCTGAGTATCTGCTCGGCAAAAAGGCTATTCTGCCGTATAAGGTGCTGTTTATCGCGGTCGTTGTGTGCGCACCCGTGCTTGCGCTCGACCTTGTGTGGACTATTGCGGACGTGCTGAATGCACTCATGGCCATCCCGAACCTGATCGCTGTGCTGCTGCTCTCCGGCGTGATCGCGGCAGAGACAAAGCATTATCTGAAGCATCTGGATGAAAAGGATGAGTCTGAGATTCCGGTTGTGGATCGGTAAGTAATTGAAAATGGAGAATGAAATCATTTCATTCTCCATTTCGTCATTTTGCAGGACAGATTGTGTATGGTTTGCAGAGGTTATATCGTAGGGACGCACAGTATGCGCCCGAGACTCGTGTGATTCAACGTTGCAGGGGCGAGCATTGCTCGCCCCTGCGGATACACAATGTGCAGATGGGTCATACGGCGGGGTGAGGGCACCCCGCCAGTTCAAACGATAGGCACGCGTTTTATACCTGTGTCTGGTACAGCCGCTCTTGCACAAAGGTACAAAAAGAGGTATACTAACTCTATCTGGACTATTCCACTGGAAGGAGCATCACCGATGCGAGATGGATTTATCAAAATTGCCGCGGCAACCCCGGATCTGCACGTCGCGGACTGTGCATATAATACCTCTGAGATCGTAAAGCTGGCGAAGGAGGCCGCTGCCAAAGGCGCGAAGCTCATCACATTCCCCGAGCTGTGCCTGACCGGCTATACCTGCGGCGATCTGTTCCTGCAGGAAACGCTGCTCGAGGGCGCGATGCAGGCGCTCGGTACCGTCTGCCGCGAAACGGCGGAATTGCAGGCGGTTATTGTGGTTGGTCTGCCGATGCGTTATAATGGCAAGCTGTATAATATTGCCGCGCCGATTGTGCATGGTCGAGTGTTGGCATTTGTGCCCAAGACCCATATACCAAACTACTCGGAGTTTTACGAGCAGCGCCATTTTTATTCTGGTAAGACACTTGATGATGAAGGTATAGAGGCGAAAAACATTGGCGTTAAAACGCTGAATGAGGAATATAACTATATTCATATTGGAAATGATTTTATCTTCCGTTGTGAAGAGCAGCCGCTGTTCACGTTTGGCGTGGAGATCTGCGAGGACTTGTGGGTGCCGAACCCGCCGTCCACCGCGCTGGCGCAGATGGGCGCGCACATCATCGTCAACCTGTCCGCTTCGGATGAGATCATCGGCAAGGCGGGCTACCGCCGCGACCTTGTTCGTCAGCAGTCCGGCCGACTGCTGTGTGCGTACCTGTATGCAGATGCCGGTTTCGGTGAGTCCACGCAGGACCTCGTTTTTGCGGGCCACGACCTGATCGCGGAGAACGGCGCACTGCTGGCCGAGAGCAAGATGTTCTCGCAGGGCATCATTTACGCGGATATCGACCTCCAGCGCCTTGCACATGAGCGCCAACGCATGAACACCTTCGAGCCGGCGGATGGCCATGTGCAGTCGTTCTCGCTTGCGCCGGTGGAAAACGACCTTGCCGACCGCACGTTCCCGCGCACGCCGTTCGTTCCGGCGAATAAGGCGCTCCGCGATGAACGCTGCGAGGAGATTCTGACGCTTCAGGCGACCGGCCTTGCCACCCGTCTGCGCCATACGCACGCGAAAACGGCGGTTGTCGGCCTGTCCGGCGGACTGGATTCCACGCTCGCGCTCATCGTGCTCGTACATGCATTCGATATGCTCGAACTCGACCGCAAGGGCATTCTGGCCGTCACCATGCCGTGCTTCGGCACAACCGCCCGCACCAAGGGCAACGCAGAAAAGCTGGCGGAAGCCTACGGCGTTACACTCAAGACCGTGGATATTAAGGCGGCGGTCGATCAGCATTTCATGGACATCGGCCAGTCCAAGGACGATCTGTCTGTCACCTTTGAGAACGGTCAGGCGCGCATGCGCACGCTGGTGCTGATGAACCTCGCCAACAAGAACGGCGGTATGGTGGTCGGCACGGGCGACCTGTCCGAGCTGGCGCTCGGCTGGGCGACCTACAACGGCGACCACATGAGCATGTACGGCGTCAACGGCTCTATCCCGAAAACGCTGGTGCGCTATCTTGTTGCCTATGAGGCAGATCGCACGCTCGGCGAGCTGTCCGACGTTTTGCAGGATGTGCTCGATACCCCGGTATCTCCCGAGCTGCTGCCGCCGAAGGACGGCGAGATCAGCCAGAAGACCGAGAATCTGGTCGGCCCGTATGAGCTGCACGACTTTTTCCTGTATTATATGCTGCGCTTCGGCTATCCGCCGCGCAAGATCTTCCGCGCTGCGCACAAGACCTTTGCAGGCGTGTATGACGATGCGACCATCAAGAAGTGGCTGACGACCTTTATGCGCCGCTTCTTTACGCAGCAGTTCAAGCGCTCCTGCCTGCCGGACGGCCCGAAGGTCGGTACCGTAACGCTTTCGCCGCGCGGCGATTGGCGTATGCCGTCGGACGCAGTGTCCGCGCTGTGGCTCAAGGAAGCGGAGAGTCTGTAACAGAATTTATGACATAGGGCGGGTACTCCCGCCCTATGATATTCCAATACAAAGGAGAATCTCCTTTTGAAGAATTTGATTCGCGGCATAGCGGTACTGCTGACAGCGGTATTTCTGTGCTTCAACATCTATTATGAGTTAGCACCCGGAATCACCGTTGCACCCGAGCAGAAATTCGTGTTTGCAGCGATTTTTGCGGTACTTTTGCGTGCTGCGCTGTTCTGCGGCGTGCCGGACAATACGCGTCCGATACGGCGGCGGCTGTACATGCTGGCGCTGTTTCTGTACTACATATGGGTGCTGCTGAATGTGCTGTTTTTCGATAACGCGTTCGGCCGCGGATTTGGTCATACCTCGCTCGATATGGTGAATCTGGAGCCGCTCCGTACGGTGAAAAATTACCTGCTGGCCTACGGCTACGGCAATATCTCGCTGCGGCTTGTGGTGCTCAATCTGGCAGGCAATTTGATTGCGTTTGCGCCGATGGGCGTATTTCTGCCCGCACTGTTCCGCTGGCAGAGAAGCATTTTCTTCTTCACGGCATCGCTCACGCTGAGCATTACGGCGGTGGAGGTGCTGCAGGTGTACACCGGAACGGGCTCGTGCGATGTGGATGATCTTATCCTCAATCTCGCGGGTGCGCTGCTCGTTTTTATCGTGTGCAGAGTGACACCGCTGTGGCACCGGATTTGCAGCGTTAATCCGAGACCCAAAAAATAATGGAGAATTGAGAATGGAAAATGGAGAATGAACGCGATGGCTTCATCTCTTTGTGATAAGTTTTTATCTCAACATTCATTTTCAATTCTCCATCTTCAATTCTCAATTTTATTTGACAAACCCTGTCGGCCGTTATAAACTTTAACTGAATAAAAAACAAAAGACAGGGGGAACCCATTCATGTTTGATACCGTACTCATCGCCGGTCTGGGCCTGATGGGCGGCTCGATGGCGAAAACCATCAAGGCGCGCACACTCAGCCGCGTTTTAGGCTGGAACCGCACGCGCGCGACCGCAGAGCAGGCACTGGCTGACGGCTCAATTGACGCGATTGCGACCGAAGCGCTGTACAAGGAGGCTGACCTTGTTATCATTGGTCTGTACCCGCAGGCAACGGTGGACTGGCTGCTCGAGAACATGCCGAAGATGAAAAAGGGCTGCGTGATCGTCGATATGGTCGGCGTCAAGCAGTTTATGGTCGATCATCTGGAGCAGGCGGCGCTTGACGCCGGTGTGCACTACGTCGGCGGTCACCCGATGGCAGGCCGTGAGTTTTCCGGTCTGGATTATTCGCTGCCGACCCTGTTTGACGGCGCGAGCATGATTTTTGTGCCGACCAAGAGCAGCACCGAGCGTGTGCTTGAACAGTTGGAGGCGTACTTCATGTCGCTCGGCTTCGGCCAGACCGTGCGCTGTACCGCGCAGCAGCACGATCACATGATCGCGTTTACCTCGCAGCTGGCGCATGTGGTTTCCTCGGCGTACATCAAAAGTCCGGAGGCAGACAAGCACAACGGCTACTCGGCGGGCAGCTACAAGGATCTGACGCGTGTTGCCAAGCTGAATGAGACCATGTGGAGCGAGCTGTTTCTGTGCAACGCAGAGCCGCTCGCGCAGGAGATTGACGAGGTCATCAAGCACCTTGACGAATACCGCAAGGCCATCCGTGCAGGAGACCGCGAGGAACTGACCATTCTGCTGAGAGACGGACGCGAGCGCAAGGAAAGACTGGGTTAATCAGAAATTCGAAACGATACGAAAAGGGACAATGCCTGCGTGCGTTGTTCCTTTCCTTTTGCGCGGATTCGGGAAATTGTTAAGGAAACAGGTCGCAGAACGTAAATTTTTGCGCATACCTCCAAAATCCTGCGTCTGTCCGCGCAATCCATTTACATAGGAATTTGTTTTTGTTATAATTTATTTGCATGAAATCAGAAAGTGTTTTGCTAAGGGGAATGAATGGCACGGCACTTTACAGGACAACACAAAGGAGTGTGGGTATGCAAGAGAAAATTTCTATGGACGCAGCGCACGATTTTGAGGCAAAAATGCCTTTGTCGCGCAAGATTCCGCTGGGACTGCAGCACGTTTTTGCGATGTTCGTCGGCAACCTGACGCCGCTGCTCATCATCATGGGTGCGTGCGGCATTGCAGGCGGCGAGTTCGCGGACCTGCAGGTAAGCGTTCTGCAGAACGCGATGTTCGTGGCCGGCGTGGTAACGCTGGTGCAGCTGTTTTCCATCGGCCCGATCGGCGGCAAGGTGCCGATCATCATGGGTACAAGCTCGGGTTTTATCGGCGTGTTCAACAGCGTTGCGGCTACCATGGGCGGCGGTGTGATTGCGTATGGCGCGATTATGGGTGCGTCCATTCTCGGCGGCCTGTTTGAGACGGTACTTGGCTTTTTCCTCAAGCCGCTGCGCAAATTCTTTCCGGCGGTCGTTACCGGCACGGTCGTGCTGAGTATCGGTCTGTCGCTGATCTCGGTCGGCATCAATTCCTTCGGCGGCGGCAACTCCGCGAAGGATTTCGGCTCGATGGAAAATCTGCTGCTGGCGCTGTTCGTGCTGGTGGTTATTCTGGTCGTCAAGCACGGCTGCAAGGGCTTCCTTGGCTCGTCCGCGATCTTTGTCGGCATTATTGCGGGCTACATTGCGGCAATCGTCATGGGTTTTGTTCTGCCGACCACCGCAGTTGACGCGGACGGTGTAGAATTTACCAAGGCATGGGTACTCAACTGGGACAAGGTAGCACAGGCCGGCTGGTTTGCCATCCCGAAGCTGATGCCGGTAAAGCCGGTGTTTGATCTGCGCGCCATCCTGCCGGTGCTGGTTATGTTTATTGTTACCGCGGTCGAGACCGTCGGCGATATTTCGGGCGTTATGGAAGGCGGCATGGGTCGTGAGGCAACCGACAAGGAGCTGTCCGGCGGCGTAGCCTGCGACGGTCTGGGTTCCTCGTTTGCGGCGCTGTTCGGCGTACTGCCGAATACCTCGTTCAGCCAGAACGTAGGCCTTGTTACCATGACCAAGGTTGTCAACCGCGGTGCCCTGTCCGTCGGTGCAATCTTCCTCATTCTGTGCGGTCTGATTCCGAAACTGGGCGCGATCGTGTCCATTATGCCGCAGTCCGTGCTCGGCGGTGCGGCTGTTATGATGTTCTCGTCCATTGTTATCAGCGGTATCCAGCTGATCACCAAGGAAGAGATGACGCCGCGTAATCTGACCATCGTGTCGGTTGCTCTGGGTGTCGGCTACGGCATGGGTGCCAATATGACCATTCTGGCACAGGCGCCGCAGGCGGTTCAGCTGATTTTTGGCGGTTCCGGTATTGTACCGGCAGCATTTGTTGCGATTCTGCTCAATATCGTGCTCCCGAAGGATAAGAAAACCGAAGCATAATGCAAAACCCCGGAAAGAAGTTCTTTCCGGGGTTTTTAATTGAGAATGGAGAATTGAGGATGGAAAATGATCGTAACGGTCAACCATTCGCCATTCCGATTGAGAGAGGCGTAAAATAATACTGTAGGGTGCGACGACCTCGGCGCACCGTGTAAACCGACTGCACAAACGTAACCGCAGGGGCGCACAATGTGCGCCCACGTAACGCCGCATCAAATGGTTGGCATTACCGATAAAATGAATCGTTTTGAAAAATCATTTTTAATTCTGCGAGAACGTCCGGTGTATCCGCGTCCATCAATTCCGCCGGATATCGAGCAGGAAACAGCGTTACCTTTTCCGCATGCCGTTGGACGACCGCGCCGCCGCCCCTGCCCTCGGGAAGAGAACGCAGTTCCTCAAAATAATCCGCGCCGAACAGCACCGGACTGCCCGGCGTACCGCCTTGCGGCTCGCATAGACGGAAAATCTGCGATTTTCGGTCGGGTTCTGCGCAGAATGCCGACACCATACCGCAGAGCGTTTTCCTCGTCAGCAGCGGCTGATCACCCGGCAGAAACACGCAGCCGGACATGGCAGGAAACCGCGGCAGCAGGTACTCCAGTCCAAGCCGCACGGTGTCGCTGCGAAGTGGATGGGCATGGTGCAGGACGGGAATGCCGTATTTTTCACACAATGCCTGCATCTCGGTCGAGCGGGTAACGACTACGCGGTGCAACCCCTCTGTCACGGCAAACGCACGGCAGAGCAGCGGTTTTCCGTCAAATTCGGCGAGCAGCTTGTTGGAGCCAAACCGTTTTGCCAGGCCGGATGCCATGATCACACATCCGATTTCACTTTTCATCGGGGAAAAACTGCGGATAGAGCTGTTTTCCTGCCTGTTTGCAGGCGTCACGATACTGCTCATAGCGATAGAGAAACTCCTTTGCCTCGTCAGTGAGTACGCTGCCGCCGCCGCCTTTGCCGCCGATTTTGCGCTCGGTGAGTGCAAAACCGAGCACCTGCTCGGCATGACGGACGAGTCCGAGCGCCTTGGTATATGCCATCTGCATGGACTGCGCGGCGGCGCGAAGCGATCCGGTCTGCTCGATGGCATGCAGCAGACGGCACGGTCCCTCACCGAAAAAGCGCTCGCCGTCCTCATCGAACAGCATCACGCGGATATTTGGCTGCATGGCGGCTCCTTTCCCACAACTTTTTCTTTTCGTTGTATTTTGATATTCACAACGGCATTATAGCAGATTTTGTGGTAAAATAAAAGTAGTATACTGAAAAGATAACACATTCCCCTGAAAGAGAGAGGATATAACGTATGTTGACGATACGGGAATACAAAAAAGTCGAGTCGCTCGAGGAAGCGTATACGCTCAACCAGAAAAAGTCCAACCGCGTGATCGGCGGCATGATCTGGCTCAAAATGGAGACGCTGAATGTCGGCACGGCAATCGACCTGTCCGGTCTGGGATTGGACACCATCGAGGAAACCGAAACCGAGTTCCGGATCGGTGCGATGGCCTCGCTGCGCGCGCTGGAGCTGCACGAAGGACTGGCAGCCTACACGAACGGTGCTATGCGCGAATCCGTGCGCCACATTGTCGGCGTGCAGCTTCGCAATCTGGCGACCGTCGGCGGCAGCCTGTACAGCCGGTTCGGCTTTTCCGATGTGCTGACCATGTTCCTCGTGCTGGACGCACAGGTAGAGCTGTACAAGGGCGGCATTGTGCCGCTTTCCGAGTACGCCGAAAGACCCAAGGACCGCGATATTCTGGTGCGCATTATCGTGCCCAAGAAAAATGCGAAATTCAACTACCAGTCCGTGCGCATCAGCCAGACCGACATTCCGGTGCTGACCTGCGCGTCCGTTAAGGATGAGAACGGCTATCGGTTCGCCGTCGGTGCCCGTCCGGCGCGCGCACAGATTTATGCACAGCCTGTGGATAAAACGGCGGAGCAGATGGCGGAAGCCGTTCGGGCGGAAATCAAGACCGGCAGCAGTCTGCGCGGCAGTGCGGAATATCGCAGACACCTCGCGGGTGTGCTGGTGCGCCGCGCGGCACACGCGCTCGATGCAGAGTAAGGGGGAACGGATATGCTGATCACAATGACATTGAATGGAAAGAAAGTAGCAGACGATGTGGCGGCGGACACGCTGCTCATCGACTTTGTGCGGGAGCATGGCTGCCTGAGCGTCAAGCGCGGCTGCGAGACCGCAAACTGCGGTCTGTGCACCGTATTTATGGACGAAAAGCCGGTGCTGTCCTGCCGGTGCTGGCAGCGCGTGCAAGCGGACATACAATCACGACCTTGGAGGGCTTGCAGGGCGAAGCCGCCGAATTCGGCGCGTTCATCGCGGATCAGGGTGCGGAGCAGTGCGGCTTCTGCAATCCCGGCATGATGAACGCAATCGCGCTGTTCCGCGAAAAGCAGGACCCGACCGATGAGGAGATCAAGGAATATCTGGCGGGCAATCTGTGCCGCTGCTCGGTTATGAGGGACAGCTGCGCGGTATCCGCGCATATCTCGACTGGAAAAGCAGAGAGGAGGACGCACAGTGAAGGTAGTCAATCAGCCGCTCCGCAAAAAGGATGCGATGCAGCTCGTCACCGGTCAGCCGGTGTATGTGGACGATGTAACGCCGCGCGACTGCCTGTGCGTCAAGCTGCTGCGCTCGCCGCACGCAAACGCCATCGTCAAGAGCATCAACAAGACCGCCGCGATGAAAGTCCCCGGCATGGAGGCCATCTTCACATGGGAGGACGTAGACCAGAACGGCCGCCGCTACACGCAGGCCGGTCAGACTTATCCGGAGGCGAGTCCGTATGACCGCCTTGTTATCGACCGCCATGTACGCTTTGTAGGCGATGTGGTGGCGATTCTCGCCGGTGCGGACGAAAAATGCGTGGATAAGGCGATGAAACTGGTCAAGGTGGAGTACGAGGTGCTCGAGCCGGTGCTCGATTTCCACACCGCAAAGGATAATCCGGTGCTCGTGCATCCGGAGGACAACTGGGAGAGCCTTGCACCGGTCGGCGCGGATAACAGGCGCAACCTGTGCGCGCACGACGAGTGCGGCAACGGCGATATCGATGCGGTCCTCGCGGACTGCGATGTCGTTATCGACCGCGTGTATCACACGCAGGCATGCCAGCAGGCGATGATGGAAACCTTCCGCACCTACTGCGAGATCGACACCTACGGCCGCCTGCACATCATCAGCTCAACGCAGATCGTGTTCCACACCCGCCGAATCGTGGCGAACGCACTGCATATCCCGAAAAGCAAGGTGCGCGTCACCAAGCCGCGCATCGGCGGCGGCTTCGGTGCCAAGCAGACCGCGGTCAGCGCAGTGTATCCGGCGTTTGTCACCTGGATGACGAAAAAGCCGTCCAAGATCATCTTCAGCCGCGTGGAGAGCCAGATTGCATCTTCGCCGCGCCACGAGATGGAAATGCACGTCCGTCTGGGCGCAAACAAGGACGGCATCGTGCGCGGCATCGACCTGCACACGCTGTCCAACACCGGCGCGTATGGCGAACACGGCCCGACAACGGTCGGTCTGTCCGGTCATAAGTCGATTCCGCTGTACGGCAAGGCCGAGGCATTCCGCTTTACGAGTGACGTGTACACCAATCACATGTCGGCGGGCGCGTACCGTGGCTACGGCGCAACGCAGGGCCTGTTCGCGGTGGAGAGCGCGGTAAACGAGCTGGCGAACATCCTCGGCATGGACCCGTTTAAAATCCGTGAGATGAATATTACGCACGAGGGTGAGATCATGCCCGCGTACTACGGTCAGCTGAACACAAGCTGTGCGCTCGACCGCTGTCTGGCGCGCGTGCACGACATGATCGACTGGGATAACAAGTATCCGTGCCGCGACATGGGAAACGGCAAGGTGCGCGCGGTCGGCATGGGCATGGCGATGCAGGGCTCGGGCATTACGAGCATGGACGTTGGCAGTGCGACCCTCAAGGTCAACGATGAGGGCTTTTACACGCTGCTCATCGGCGCGGCTGACATGGGCACCGGCTGTGATACCACGCTTGCGCAGATCGCGGCAGAGGTGCTTGAGTGTCCGCTTGACAACATTACCACGCTGAGTGCGGACACCGACTGGTCGCCGTATGATTCCGGCTCGTATGCCTCGAGTACGACCTACGTCACCGGCAAGGCGACCGAGAAGTGCGCGCTCGAGCTGCGCGGCAAAATCTGTGCGCTCGGCGCAAAGCTGCTCGGCTGCGATCAGGAGCAGGTCAGCTTCGACGGCAGGGAAGTCCGCGTAGAGGAAGGCGAAAATGCAGGCAAGACCATTAGCCTGAGTGATATTGCGACGGCTTCCATGAACGGCAACAGCATCGAGCTGCAGGCGACGGTTACGCATTCGTCCGAAATTTCGCCTCCGCCGTATATGGTCGGTGCGGCTGAGATCGAAGTGGATACCGAAACCGGCGAGGTAACCCTGCTGGATTACGCTGCGGCAGTGGACTGCGGTACGCCCATCAATCCGAACCTGACGCGCGTGCAGGCCGAGGGCGGCATTGCGCAGGGCATCGGCATGACGCTGACCGAGAGCGTCACCTACGATGACCGCGGCTATCCGATGGAAAATTCGCTTTTCCAGTATAAGATTCCCGCACGCGTGGACATCGGCAAGATCCGCGTGGAATTCGAGAACAGCTACGAGGGCGAAGGCCCGTTCGGTGCGAAATCCATCGGCGAGGTGGTTATCAATACACCGCTGCCGGCGATTTCGGATGCAATCCGAAATGCTGTAGGCAAGCGGTTCTATGAGCTTCCTATTACGCCGGAAAAGATTGCGATGGCAGCGCTGGAGAAGAAATAAGCATGAAAAGGGACGTATCCGATTAGCTCGGCACCCATAACGAAGTATTATATAAGCAGTGGCACAGTTTCACATTTGTGGACTGTGCCGCTGCTGTTTTTATGTGGTGATTGCCTGCTTGCGGCTGCGCTGGAGTTCCTCCATAGCGGCTTTCATCTCGGTTTCGGTCGGAATATTTACTATCCCAACGGCAGTAAAGTAAATGTCCGCCTTCACTCGGTTGCGTCCGTTTACCTTCTGCTGCTGAGCGTTTTTAAGCTCTAACTTCCAGTTCTCCACCGATGCAGTCAGATTCTTCTGCTCTTTTTCGTAACTTGCGGTCATCTTGATAAAGCGCTCATCCGTGATTTTTTCCACAGATATTGGCCTCAACCAGTTCTTCGATAGCCTTGTCGATCTGCCGGATACGCTGCTCGCCTTTGTCAATGGACTGCTGGAGCACTTTCAAATTTATTTGATGCTCCGCGTTATTCTGCATAGCGAGGAAATACAGAAACACCGGCTCATAGCAGCGCACATAATCCGCCAGACTGCTGACCGCTTCCAGAACGATTTCTTCAAGCACCACGTTGCGAATATAGTGGATTTTGCACGTTCCGCGTCCGAAATTGTAGTTGGCGCAGCGATAAAATTCCTGATTGGGTTTCAGGCTTTTCGCCGCACAGAAATGAAGTTTTGCGCCGCAGTCCGGACAGTAGAGTAAGCCTGCAAACAGGCTTTGCCTGCCGGTTTTGGTGTTCCTGCGCTTGTGGCTGCGGAGCTCCTGCACACGCTCAAATTCCTCCTCCGAGATGATCGGCTCCTGCATATCCGGGATAATCTGCTGCTCCTCTCTTCTGAATTTTTCTGGATTTGTTTCTGGATTTGTCCCTCTGCTAATCAACTACAACCTTTGCCCTCAAAAACTTTTTAGAAATTTTTATGAACGCCAATCTAAGCAGCAAAAACCGGAGCGTACAGCCTGAAATTCAGCTGTGCGCTCCGGTTTGTTTTGATGGTGCCAATATTGAGTTTTTTGCGTAGAAGATGTCGTAACAAGCAACGGATTTGATTGTTCAAATCCAGCCCCGCAGGGAATTTTCCTGTGACCCTTACTGCCTTTTGCAGTGACTCGATATTTTTCTTCATTTTGCGCGACGGCACATCGGGTAAAAACGAAAGAAAGCAGTAATGCAGCCTCCAAATACGAGGCGCATCACCGCTTTGGTTTTCTGTTTTTTTTGAAATTCGGTGTGGTTTACAGCTCTTCCACCGACACAATTCCCTCGCACCTGCCGACAAGTGTCAGCAGCTTTTCTACGCCGCAGCTGCGCGGCAGGCGCAGCGAAAAGATAGCGCAGGCGTTATGCTCACCGTTTTCTGCCGAGCGCGTAATCTGGATGTTCAGCACTTTAATATTGCAGCTGCGGTAGAGCTGAAGCACATCATCCAGACAGTGCTTGTCCTCGTATTCCATATACAGATTGATCTCCGGCACATTTTCGAGCACGCGGTACTCGATACGCGAGAACACAAGCTCGGCGAGCATGATGAACACGGTCGCGAGAATGCCGCCCTCGTAGAAGCCGCCGCCAAAGGTGAGGCCGATGATGGCCGAGGTCCAGAGACCAGCCGCCGTGGTCAGACCCTTGACGCGCTGCCGCTTGGTAACGATGATGGTGCCCGCACCGATGAAGCCAATACCCGCAACAACTTGTGCACCGAGGCGCGCCATATCTGTAAAATAGTGCATATTCAGATACAGATATTGACTCGTCAGCGTGGTGATGGCCGCGCCGATGCAGATGAGGATGTGCGTGCGGAAGCCGGCCGGGCGGCGCTTGTACGAGCGCTCGATACCGATAATGCCGCCGCAGATGAGCGCACAGGCCAGACGCACGAACACGGAAAGCGTCGTCACGTCGCGCAGGCCGTCAAAAACAGATAACATAGCAGTCCACTCCTTACAGCTCTTCGATCACGCAAAAGCAGTCCAACTCCGCCAGATCGGAGAGAAGCTGCGTGTGCGGTATTTTTTCATTGAGGCGGATCGAGAAGATCGCACTTGGGTGCAGCGCCTCGCCACTTTTGTTCCGCTCGATATCGATGTCGTAGATCTGCACGTTCTGCGATTTCAGCTGATTGATGATGGTACTGATGTCCCCGAGCGAATAGAACTCCATGTACAGATTGATGTCACGCGCGTTCTCCTGTATGTACGCATCCACAATTGGGAACAGGCGGATGCTGAGAAATATCATCGCGAATGCGATGAGCACGCACTCGTAAAATCCTGCGCCGACCGCAAGGCCGGTGCAGGCCGACGCCCACAGACCAGCGGCAGTGGTCAGGCCCTTGACCTGCTGGCGGCCGGTAACGAGAATGGTTCCTGCGCCCAGAAAGCCGATGCCGTTGATGACCTGTGCGCCGAAACGCGAAACGTCGGTTTTTATGCCGATCTCTGCGCAAATATCCGACCACGGCCCTGTCACCATGGTAAATTCGTACAGGCTGAGCAGCACGGTCAGCGCCGCGCCGAGACAGACGAGCATATAGGTGCGGAAACCGGCCGGACGGCGCTTGCGTCCGCGCTCCAGACCGATGCAGCCGCCGAGCAGCATCGCAAGGGCAAGCCGCACCACGACCGAGGCGAAATGAAGTTCGCGCAGGTATTGTATCATTCCACTCATTTGATGTAGGTTCTCCTCACTCGATAAAAAGTGCACACGCTGTCAATATGTATGCAGCGTGTGCAGCTTTCTACAATAGATTTTAGTAGTTACTTTGCGAATCGACAGTCTGCCCAGCAGGCGTTGTGGTCGGACAGCTCGGGACCTGTGAACTTCGCCAGCGCGCTGCCCGGCTCGGCCCAGGTGCAGTCCTTCGTCTCAGTCGAGACCGTGCCGTGGTCGACGCATTCCATGCCGCGCGCCATCAGCCAGTCCAGCTTGAGCAGCATGCTCTTGCCGCCCGGCATCGGCTTGCGGCGCGTGCCTTCGGTGCTGCTGAACTCGCGGTAGGAGAAGCCGTTCTCCTCTGCCTGCGGCAGGACGCGCTCGTACTTTTCGACCGCCGCCATGTGCTTGGCAAGGCGCTCCGGGTCGTTGAACAGCTTGGTGAAGCCCGGGATGTCGTTGCCGTCAAACGTATTGGTGTTCAGGTCGCCGCCGATCATGACCGGCGTGTCCGGCGCGAATGACTTTTTGATCTCATCATACACGACTGCCATCTGAGCTTCGCGGCCCTCGCTGTCCGCGCGGTTCTCCAGATGGACGCTGACTGCGCCGACTTCCCGGCCGCCGATGTCGAGCGAGCAGACAATGGCAACGCGCGCGCCGATGCGCTTCTGACGGTCATAGTACCAGTTGTACTGCTCGGGCATGTGAACGACCTTCGCCCAGCGGATCGGCCAGCGCGAGAACAGGGCGTTGCCGTGGAAACCCTTGTTGTCGTTCGGGTTGACCAGCTCGATGAACTCCAGACCATAGGCATAGTTCATGCCGATGGACTTGGCGATCTCATACGCCACGTTGCAGTTGCCCGAGCGGACCGCGCCGTCATCGAGCTCGTTCGCGTAGATGATGTCCATGTTCTTGAAGTCCGGACACATGTTGAGGAAGTCGATGGTTTCGTGCAGCGTCTGACCGCGTTCGATGTTGAACACGACATGGCGCAGCACCTCGGGCACCTCAGCCGGTGCCTCGACCAGATTGTGCACCTCGCACTGCTGGTACTGCGGAATTTTATCCATTACCTTGAACTGACCGATCGTCGGTACCAGATTGCCGAGGGCGATACGGTTTTCATAGGACATAGTTTCCATTTGTTTGTTACACGCCTTTCAAGTTTGTTATGCGCCGGGATAGGGCCATGCGTAATAAGGGGCAGCCGGCAGAATACATGACTCCGCCGGCTGTTGCCATATAAGGGAAGAAAAAGATGATTAGTGAGTGTCAGAGCATGTCTGAGTTATGCGTTTGCAGCGGCCTTTTCTGCCTCAGCAGCCTCGCGCTGCTTCATCTCGGTAATAATGCGCGGATAGATCTTATCGAGCTTGTAGAAGATCAGCAGAACGCCGATGCCGCCCCAGGCAATGATGTTGCCGATGATGTAGATACCGATCAGCATCTGAGACTGTGCTGCGTTGATAGTCGCGGTGCCGGCGAAACCTACGAGGCTCATCAGGGCGCCGAAAATAGCGGTCGTTATACCGGAGCCGAATTTCTGGCCGGCTGTGGTGGCAGAAACCATCAGGCCCTGTACACGGATGCCGCGCTTCCATGCGCCGTACTCGATAACGTCAGCGAGCATGGAGTACTTGACGCCGCGGAAGCAGCCCTTGCCGATGCCGCGCATGACGCAGGCAAACAGTGCAAGATTGAGGGCGCTCGGGTTGATGAACAGGGAGACCGTGCCGATAACGGCGACAACTGCACCGATCAGCGCTACGTTGCGCTTACCGAACTTTGCGATGAACGGAGACAGAACAAGAACGGTAACGATCTGCGGAATGGACTCGAACGATGCGAGTGCGCCGAGCAGGTCGCGGTTGCCGAGAATGTACTGTGCGTAGTATGCGTTGCAGGTGCCGGTAACTGCCTCATAGAAGGACAGGAACACAGCAAGGAAGAAGAACATGATGAAGTACTTGTTGGTGACGCAGAGCTTGATGCCCATCCAGAGCGGAACGTTCTTGCCGTCCTTGGTCTTGGTCTCTTCCTTGACGCGCTCATGGCAGTTCTTGAAGCAGATGAACAGCATGATGATGGAAATGATGGCGTAGAGGATGGAAACCTCGATCCATGCCTGCTGGGTGTCACCCAGACGGGTAACCAGCGGGAAGGTTACTGCGGAGATGACCATGTTGCCGAGGGCAGACATACCGGTACGGAACAGGTTGACAACGGCGCGCTGGTCGGTGTCGCGGGTCATCAGGGTTGCCAGCGTTGCGTACGGGAGGTTCAGTGCGGTGTAAACAACGGTAGTGCAGAAGTTATAGGTGATGAAAACGTAAATGCCCTTTACGATCTGCGTTGCAGGCGGAACGGTGAACAGCAGGATTGCTGCGATACCGTACGGAATCATCATCCAGAGGATCCATGCACGGGACTTGCCGTTACTTGGAATGTGTGCAACCAGGTGACCGATCAGTACATCGGAAATACCATCGAAGAAACGCGAGATCAGCATGATGGTACCGATCATGGCTGCAGAGATGCCGACTACGTTGGTGTAGAAGTAAATCAGCAGCGAGGTTGTCAAGGCGAAGACAACGTTGCAGGCAACGTCGCCGAGGCCGTAAACTTTTCTTTGAGGTGGATCTTCAAATTCCTTATCACCCGCGAAAGTCGGGTTGCTGGATTGCCCATGGTTTTGCTCAGTCCTTTTAATTTTTCTTTTCTGCCAGTTGGAGCTGCGCGGCCCTTTATCGAGCAACGAACGTGCTTTTCGGGGAACCGCAGTTTGAGAAGTTGTCCGGACGTAATCTCTTGCTTCAGCTTTTACCCTTTCAATGGAACTCCAATCCATTGACTATAATCAAGTATAGCACTGCGTGAAATAAAATTCAATAATTCATCTTGTAAAAGAATAATGTTCATTTTTGTACATTATTCACAAACTGGAAGAATTGTGTTATAATGAAAACATAATATGACACAGATAAAAGGTGAGCGTATGGATAAAAACGTTTATGCTGCAATCCAGTCGCAATATGCGACTTTCCAAGGTTGGAAAGCGGATTGCCGACCATATCATAGCCGATCCGGTACATATTACCTCGATCAGCATTCCAGCAGATGGCCGCCGAGCTAGGCATCGCAGAATCAAGTATTATTCGATTTTGCAAGATCCTCGGCTGCACCGGGTTCAGCGAGATGAAGCTGCTGCTCGCGAAGTATTCGCCCAAATCAGTTCGAACAATATTCGAAGATTTGTCTGAAACCGACAGTATTCAGACCATTTCCGAGAGTGTGTTTGGCCGCAACATCGACACGCTCGAGCGTGCGCTCCAGCTGCTTGACTTCCAGAAGATCGAGCAGGCGGTCGATGTGCTCAGTCGCGCCGAAAACATCCTCATTCTCGGTGTCGGCGCATCCGGCACCATCGCAGAGGACTTCTACATCCGTCTGATGCGCATCGGCTTCCGTGCGGTATCGTTGACCGACTCGCATCTGATGCAGATTCAAGCGAGCCTGTGTATGCCGAATACCGTCGTGATCGCTATCTCGCACACCGGCAAGACATGTGAGATCGTTTCCGCCGTCCGTACGGCGAAAGCGCACGGCGCGCAGACCATCGGCATCACCGGTTACCCGGATACGCCACTTAAGCAGGTGTGTGATATCTGCCTGGAACTGTATTCTCCGGAACAGCTTTTCGTTTCGCCGCGTGTTGCACAGTTCTCGCTGATCGATTCGCTGTATGTCAGCCTTGCTGTTCGCCGCAAGGATAGCGTTGTGCAGAATATTCAGCGCATGAATGAAGTGCTCCAGCCGTTCCGCATGGAGTAAAAGACGAGAAAACACGGTTTTCTACAAACAAAAATGCAAATGTAACGCCGACGAATGAACACGGAACCTCTCTGAGATACGTTGCAGCGATAGTAATTGGCGGCAAAGGCAATAAGATCACGCCGACCAGTGCAGTGGTACCCGAGAATACGGATTCACGCTGACTATCGGTCAGAGTGTTACCGACAAAAACGTTCGTCTGCTGCACGTGCTGGACAATAATGGTTCGAGTAAAATTGCAAGCGGCAGGTTTACAACACGGCGAACGGCGTGGCAGAAGTGACTGCAAGTATAGTATCCTCACGGAGGATAAGGCATCTTCAGGCCATCACAGCTCCGCTTTTGCCGATGTGTCTGCTGATGCTTACCGCGAAGACGCTGTCCTCTGAGCGACTGTGTGTTGTCAGCGGTATGAACACAAGCTGCATCAGAGCGCGGATTATGACTTTCCTGTGGAGATTTCACACAGGTAAATGATAAAATAAGGGGCACAGGGATTTCCCTGCGGGTTGGATTTGCTGGGGCAAATCCGTTGCTTGTTAGACCGATACTGCACGATTTTGCCCTAAAGCGAACCCGGAGTTCAGGCCGCAAACGGCAGTCTGAACTCCGGGTTCTACTTAGTTGTAAATCAGTTCTGAATTGACGATTTCTCTGACGCGGCTTCGGATGCTGTTCGTGCGGCGCACCCATTCCATCCGGCCGGCTGCTTTGAGTGCTTCGGTGACACCTTCGGCTGCCGTCATCTGTTTGGTAAGCTGAGCGAATATCTCGTTGGCTCGTTGACGGCATGGTCAATCTCACGCAAATGCGCGTCCAGCTTAACGGTCAAGGACAGATACTGATACAAGCAGCGTTTGTTCTGACGAAGATAGCGCCGATGGCTCAAATAGGCGATGTACGAAAAATCCCCTGCCGAGAAGTATTCTCAGCAGGGGATTCGTGTCTTTACGGCCCTTGTGCGCTAATTTTGAATTGCTTCGTTATCAGCGCTGTTCATTGGATACGTTCTTTTTCTTTGGGTTAGCTGAGTGTGATATTTGTAGGGCGGGATGACCTCATCCCGCCGCACATAACGGCATTCGCTTTGTTAACGACTACGCATACTGCGTAAATCACTATCCGTCACTGGTGCATCATTCGCATAAACGGTGTAGTTTATTGGGGGAACGGCGGGGGGAGGTCACCTCGCCCTGCACGTTGCGTTGGTGCATATCCGATCACGTTAAGATATCAACCCAAAGATCATTATAAAACTGGTTGATTTCCGTCGGCAGGTTGGTATAGGCCTCGGTCGGATACTGCGTAATATCCGGGAAATACAGCGGGTCGCTGGTGATTTCCTCGTCCAGTTCCTTATAAACCTCGGTCTGCGGACTGGAATAGCCGACATACTCCCAGTTTGCCATCGCCGCCTCGGTCGAGCACATGAAGTTGATGAACTTCTCCGCACCCGAAACGTTCTTTGCGTACTTCGGGATGCACATGGCATCGACAAACAGGTTGGTGCCCTCCTTCGGAACGTAGAATGCGAGGTCGGGATTTTCGTCGATCATGGTGACGGCATCGCCGTTATAGTACGGTGCAGCCACAATTTCCTCACTCGGCAGCTTTTCGAGAATCTGGTCCATCCAGATGCCCTGATATACCGGTTTTCCGGCGATGATAAGGTCAGCCGCCTCGCGCAGCTCGTCCTTGTCGGTGGTGTTGAGCGAATAGCCGAGGTACATGAGCGCAATGCCGAGCGCATCACGCGAGTTGTTGAACATCGCGGTGCGGTTGGTGTATTTGGGGTTCCACAGCAAATCCCACGAGCCGATATCCGCTTTATCAACGTACTTGGTGTTGTACACGATGCCGACCACGCCCCAGGTATAGGGCACGGAATACTTCTGCTCCGGATCGAAGTCCAGATGCGTGTATTTCTCGTCGATCAGCTTCATATTCGGAATATGATCGTAGTTGAGCGGCTGGAGCATATCCTCGTCGATAAAGCGCGAAATCGCGTAGTCGGACGGGATAATGACGTCATAGCTCGTGGTCTGGATGCGCGAATACAGGTTTTCGTTGGAATCGAAGGTGTTGTAGATAACCTTAATGCCGGTTTCCTCCTCGAACTGGTCGATGAGGTCGGTGTCGATGTACTCACCCCAGTTATATACGTTGAGCACCTCTGCCGAGGACGTATTGCCGCAGCCGGAGAGCAGCCCAGCGCACATCGCGCCGCACAGCAGCAGGGAAAGCATACGTTTTTTCACGGCTGCATCGCTCCTTTCCGGCGGGCGGCTTCGCGGCGCTTCTCGTCGCGGGACTGACGCACATTGATGACGATAAGCAGCGCCAGCACGATCAAAAACAGAATGGTCGAGATGGCGTTGATCTTCGGTGTCATGCGGTGGCGGGTCATGGAGTAGATGACGACCGACAGCGGCTGACTGGTCGTGCCGGCGGTAAAGTAGGACACCACGAAATCGTCGATCGACATGGTGAATGCCATGATAGCGCCCGTGACGATGCCCGGCATGATCTCCGGCAGGATGACCTTGTGGAGCGCCTGATGCGGTGTAGCGCCGAGGTCGAGCGCGGCCTCATAGGCGTTCTTATCCAGCTGGCGCAGCTTGGGCATGACATTGAGCACGACATACGGCGTGCAGAACGTAACGTGCGCGAGGATAAGGGTCAGGTAGCCCTTGTCCAGACCGATGGCGGCAAACAGCAGCATGAACGTCACGCCCATGATGGTATCCGAGGAGGACATCGGGATGTTGTTGACGGTCAGGTAAGCCGCCTTGGCTCTGCGGCCCATGTTGTGGATGCCGATGGCGGCAATCGTGCCGAGCACGGTTGCAATCGCGGCAGCGGCAACAGCTACGAGCAGCGTGACATACAGTGAATGGAGAATGTCCGCATCGCGGAACAGCTCGACATACCAGCGGGTGGTAAAGCCGTTCCACAGGCGGCGCGACTTGGAATCGTTGAACGAAAAAATCATCAGCACAACGATAGGCGCGTACAGAAAGAGGAAAATCAGAAGTAGATAGAAGTTTTTGAAAAACTTTTTCACAGCAGCAGACCTCCTTCTTCGGAGGAGCCGTCATCGAACTTGTTCATGATCCACATACAGATGAAGATGAGAATGATCATCACGAGTGCGATAGCCGAGCCGAGATGCGGGTTGTACGCACCGCCCATGAACTGAAGGTCGATCAGGTCGCCGACGAGCAGATTCTTGCCGCTGCCGAGCATCTGCGAGATAACGAACGTGGACACGGACGGCACGAACACCATCGTGATGCCCGAGATAACGCCGGGAATGCTCAGCGGGAAGATCACACGGCGGAACACCAGATGGGTCGGCGCGCCGAGGTCCTGCGCGGCCTCGACCAGCTTGCGGTCGAGCTTGATGAGCACGGTATAGATGGGCAGCACCATGAACGGCAGAAAGTTGTACACCATGCCGAGCACGATCGCGCCCTGCGTGTTGATGAGCGGGATATAATCCAGCGAATAGCCGAAATGGCTCTGCAGGAACGAGATAAGCCCGATGGAGCGGAAAAACTGGTTGATAAAGCCGTTGTTCTCCAGAATGGACATCCATGCGTAGGTGCGGAGCAGAAAGTTGATCCACATCGGGAGCATGATGATGAGCATCATACAGGCTTTGGCGGCTGGCGGACAGGCGGCTCATCAGATACGCCATCGGGTAGCCGAGCACGAGGCACACCACGGTAGAGAGAAACGCCAACCAGAATGACCGTCCGAAAATCGGCAGGAAGCCGGGCAGATAGCTGAAATTATGCAGGGTGAAGCCGCCGTCTGCGTTAAGGAACGCATAGACAACGACCATGAGTATGGGCGCGAGGATGAACACCGCCAGCCACACGCCGTAGGGATAGGCAAAGGATTTTTTCACGCTTCCGCCTCCGCACTTTTGTGCATGATGTGGATGTCGAACGGGATGACCGTCAGACCGACGGTCTTGCCGACCGACTCCGCCATGGTGGAATGCACCATGAAGGTGAAGAACTGGGTGCGAACCATCATCTCGTAGTGCACGCCCTTGAATACGATCGACTCGACAACGCCCTGAAGCAGGCCGTCGCCGGCGTAGACGATTTTAAGATCCTCCGGACGGATAACGACATCGACCGGCGCATTCTTCTCGAAGCCCTTGTCCACGCACTCAAAGGTGCGGCCGCAGAACTCGACCTTGCAGTCCTCGAGCATCACGCCGTCAATGATATTGGATTCGCCGATGAAATCCGCAACAAAGGCGTTGACCGGCTCGTTGTAGATATCGGTCGGGCTGCCAACCTGCTGGATAACGCCGTGGTTCATGACGACCACGCGGTCGCTCATAGTGAGCGCCTCTTCCTGGTCGTGGGTGACGTAGATAAAGGTGATGCCGGTACGCTGCTGGATGCGTTTGAGCTCGATCTGCATATCCTTTCGCAGCTTGAGGTCGAGGGCGCCGAGCGGCTCGTCGAGCAGCAGCACACGCGGCTCGCACACCAGCGCACGCGCGATGGCGACACGCTGCTGCTGACCGCCGGAAAGACTGGTCACATCGCGGTTTTCAAAGCCGCGCAGACCAACCAGCTCGAGCATTTCGGTGGTCTTGCGCTTGATCTCGTCGCGGCTGAGCTTTTTAATGTGCAGACCGAATGCAATATTCTCCGCAACATTCAGGTGTGGGAACAGCGCATAACGCTGGAATACGGTGTTGATCTCGCGCTGATACGGCGGAACATCGTTCAGGCGCTTGCCGTCGAAGAATACATCGCCGGAATCCGGCTGCTCAAAGCCGCCGATGATGCGCAGTGTGGTCGTTTTGCCGCAGCCGGACGGACCGAGCAGGGTCACGAACTCGCGGCGCTTGATGGACAGCGAAATGCCGCGCAGCACAGGCGTTCCGTCAAATTCTTTTTTCAGGTTTTGCAGATCAACCAGATTTTGATTCAATCCTCATCACTCTCCCCAAACAGGTAGCAGCCCCAAACCGAGCGGGTCAGGCTCTGTTTGGGGTTGCTCTATATCTATATTGTAGCAAATAATTTTTTATCATATAAATAGTATAGGGAAATGCCGTAAAAGTCAAGGTGATACGCAGATTCTGCTCGCAAAAAAGCAGGGAAATTCGAGGGGAGGATGCTCGATTTGGAGAATTTGCCAGCTTTGTTATGTAAAGCGTACAAGCTGGAATAGTTTGATTTGTACACTTCGCAAACGAATACTGTTGAATATGCACAAAAAGATTGCGCTTAAATTGGTGAAGGTTCATAAAATATGGCTCTTGTAACAGAGCCGGTTATCGTGTATTATAATACCTGTGATCAGGAAATGATCCAAACACAAAAACGTAATTTAGTCATTAACTTTTAAGGAGTTGTATATATCATGATGAAGGGTTTCTTTAATGGTCTGGTAACCGCACGCATGATGGAGCTGGATAGCAGCCGTTCTTTCGCTAAGGCTCGCAAGGCTGAGCGCACTGCTAAGTAAGCGGTAATCAAACCGAATTTATAAAGGCTTCCCGGAACAGATGGCCGGGAGGCCTTTTTCTTTGTGTGACAGGATTGTGTTGGCTTTTACCGATAGAATGTGGTACACTTAAAAACATACGGTATTCAGGGGGAAAGGGGATAGGACGTTGCAGTTTATCAAACGGTTTCGGGTAGGCCAGCGCGCCATCAAGACTGCGATATCGGTCGGTCTGGCGCTTGCACTGGCGATGGTGCTGGGTTCCAGCCTGCCTATTTTTGCAGCTATTGGTGCAATCTCAGTGATGAGCCGTACCTGGGTGGATTCACTCAAGGAGAGCCTTAATCAGATAGCGGGTACATTTCTCGGCTATCTGATCGCATGTGTGTTTGTTACCGTGCTGCCCAATCCAACGTTTTTCGTGTGGATGGCGCTCGGCGTGCTGTGTGTGATTTCACTGTGTATCGGTCTCAAGCTGAATTTTGCGATTCCGTTGGCGAGCATTGTGTTTGCGGATGTGTGCCTGTACACCGGCGGAGATTCAATTGTGTACGGCTTCCACCGATTTACCGATACACTGGTCGGTCTGGTCGTGGCGCTGCTCGTCAATGTGGTAATCCGGCCGTATAACAACCGTCAGAAGATCATCAATATGATGAACGAGATTCAGAAAATGTTTCTGCCGCTGCTGCAGTCGCGCGTGCTCGAGCATCGTTATCCGGATCTGACGCCGCTGACCGAGAGAATGACCTCGCTTGCGTCCGAGCTGCGTATTTTCGAGAAGCAGCCGGTAGCGCTGTGGCAGCATGCAGTCCGCGTGGCGGCCCGACGGCAGGAGGCGGCTTATCTGCGCGGCTGTGAGCAGCTGCTTGCTAAAATGTGCGGTGAGCTGGCGGCGCTGTGCAATATGGACTCCAATCCGGCACCGGGTGAGAAAAGCATAGAGCGGCTGACCGCGCACGGCCTTACCGCGCCGGAAAACCTCAAGGATTACTGCCGGTGCTCACCGGTGGATGCACAGGTTATGGATTTCCATATCGGCAATCTGCTCGATGCGTATGATTTTCTGACTGCGTTTCATCATGTGTAAGACGAGTATGCCTTGACAAATGAGCGGTCAGGCGCATATAATAAAGGTACAAAAAGGACGCTGTTTTAGCAGTCAGCCCTTTACTTGGTCAACTTTTTTGATGACCGTTCGGTGGCCGCCGGACGGTCATCGCGCTTTTATAAAGAAGATGTACAGTACGATGACCGCACAAATAAAAAGCTGGAGTGCTTTTCTCTTCATCTGCGCTCACCTCCTTTCACCCACAGACTGTGGGGAGGGAGAAGGGCTGACCGCCGTTGCAACAGCGTCCTGTGGAATGACAAGCATTCCACGAGTTCATTATAGCATGAATTGTCGAACTTTGTCTATATAGGTGAACAGGTAAGAACGCCTTCTGTACCGGTCGGCTTGACTTCTCCTCACAAAATGGTTATAATAGAACCATTATAATCGTTATTTATGCGATGACGCAGGAAAAGTAACCGGCTCGCCTTGCGCGAAAGAGAGAGGCTCCTCGGCTGAAAGGGCTTTGCGCGGGAAACGGTGAAGTGCGCCTGCCGAGCAACAGGGTCAAACGCCTTGCGGGAAGTGCCCGTTACCGCACTGCACGAGCGAAAAATCGGAGTGGAACCGCGTTTGTACGCCTCCCGAGGGAAGAATATCCCCTGGGAGGCTTTTTTATTCCCGAAACTCCGCATAGCTTTCCTGAAAACCATCAAAAGGAGATAAAAATCATGAAACTCTACAACACGCTGACCCGTCAGAAGGAGGAATTCGTTCCGATCACGCCGGGCGAGGTAAAGATGTATTCCTGCGGTCCGACTGTGTACAACTACTTCCATGTCGGCAACGCACGTCCGTTCATCATTTTCGATCTGCTGCGCCGTTACTTCGAGTACCGCGGCTACAAGGTTGAGTTCGTGCAGAACTTCACTGACATTGACGACAAGGTAATCAACAAGGCGAACGAGGAAGGCGTGGACTTCAACACCATCGCCGAGCGTTATATTAAGGAATATTTTGTTGATGCACAGGGTCTGGGCGTCAAGAAGGCGACCGTGCACCCGCGTGCAACCGAGACCATGGACGCGATCATCGACATTGTTGAGCGCCTGATCGAGAACGGCCACGCTTACGTTGCTGAGAACGGTGACGTTTACTTCCGCACCAAGTCCTTCCCGGAGTATGGCAAGCTGTGCCACCAGCCGATGGAGGAGCTGCAGGCCGGCGCCCGCATTTCTGTCGGTGAGGTCAAGGAAGATCCGATGGACTTCGCGGTCTGGAAGGCTGCAAAGCCGGGTGAGCCGGCTTGGGATACGCCGTGGGGCAGCAAGGGCCGTCCGGGCTGGCACATTGAGTGCTCGGCTATGGCGAACAAGTACCTCGGCAAGACCATCGACATCCATTCCGGCGGTCTTGATCTGATTTTCCCGCATCACGAGAACGAGATCGCACAGTCCGAGTGTGCAAACGGCTGCACCTTCGCGCATTACTGGCTGCACAACGGCTTCCTGACCATTGACAATGAGAAAATGTCCAAGTCCAAGGGCAACTTCTTCATGGTCCGCGACGCAGCAAAGCAGTTCGGCTATGAGACCATCCGCATGTTTATGCTGAGCGCGCACTATCGCACTCCGCTTAACTACTCTGCTGAGTCGCTTGAGATGAACAAGGCCTCCCTTGTCCGTCTGTACGAGGCCCGCAATAATATGGAGTTCCGCATCGAAAAGGCATCCGGCGACACCATGACCGCCGAGGAGACCGAGAAGCTGGAGGCTCTGAAGGGCTACAAGCAGAAGTTCATCGATGCAATGGACGACGACCTGAACACCGCAGACGCACTGTCCGCCATCTTCGAGCTGACCCGCGAGATCAACGCGTACAACGGCTCGCATCAGGACGCAACTAAGGCATTCCTGACCGCAGCGCATGACCTGTTCATGGAGCTGACCGGTGTGCTCAATCTGGTGCAGAACCGCGACGATGCGGCTGACCCGGATGCCGAGAAGATCGAGGAGCTGATCGCGCAGCGCGCCGCAGCCAAGAAGGAGAAGAACTTCGCTGAGGCAGACCGTATCCGCGGTGTGCTGGCTGATATGGGCGTTACCATTAAGGATACCCGCCAGGGCACGCAGTGGAGCCGCAATTAAATTGCAAATCCCGACTATTTGATAGAGAAAGTCCTCTGTTCATGTGCGAATAGGGGACTTTTTGCGTATTTTCTGCACGGGCAGGGCATCTTGCTGATGCCGCCCGCATGTGCCGGTCAACCGGTACTAAGGAACGCTGCTGGTGACTTTTTCACTTCAAATTAATAAAATCTTTGCACGCTGCGCACAAAAAACTTGCGTGATATCAGGATGAACAAGCGGAAAACCTGCGAAAAAGCGGTTTTTGTCGGTTTATACAAGTGTCGTTGATTGACATTTTTGCAGGATTGCGGTACAATATATTCATTATCTGATTTATTGGGACGGAAAGGAGAAGGCGGAATGACGATTCAGCCTGATTATGTAAAGGAAGAACTTTTGCATGAACTGAGTGAGAGCTTTTGTATGCACAACCAGCTCCCACCTGATCTGTTTACGCGCTACCGCATCAAGCGCGGCTTGCGTAACGCAGACGGTACCGGTGTTCTGGTCGGTGCTTCTCATCTGGGCAACGTACACGGCTATATTCTGAACGAGGGCGAGCGCGAGCCGATCGAAGGCCGCCTGACCTACCGCGGATATAATGTATACGATCTGATTCACGGTCTGGAGCAGGAAAACCGCTTCGGCTTTGAGGAGATCGGTTATCTGCTTATGTGCGGCAAGCTGCCGAGCCGCCGTCAGCTGGCGGAATTTCAGCACACCATCGGTCTGGAGCGTGCCCTGCCGGACAACTTCACCGAGGATATGATCATGCGTGCGCCGAGCCGCGACATCATGAACAAGCTGGCAAGCGCAACGCTGGCACTGTATTCCTATGATGCGAACCCGGATGAAACCACGGTCGAGAACATTATGCGTCAGGGCATCAGCCTGATGGCCAAGTTCCCGGTTATCATTTCGCATGCGTATCAGGCAAAACGCCGCTACTTTGATAATGATTCCATGTTCCTGCATGTGCCGGATCCGAACCGTTCGACTGCAGAGAATATTCTGCACCTCATCCGTCCGACCGGCGAATTCAACGATGACGAGGCTAAGCTGCTCGACCGCTGTCTGATCCTGCACGCCGAGCATGGCGGCGGTAACAACTCGTCTTTCACCGTGCGTGTTACTTCTTCGTCCGGTACGGATACCTATTCGGCGATCGCGGCTGCGGTTTCCTCACTGAAGGGCCCGCGCCACGGCGGTGCAAACCTGCGCGTCGTCAAGCAGTTTGAGGAGATGAAGGAGAATATCCACAACTGGAAGGACGAGACCGAGGTCGGCAATTATCTGCGCAAGATTTTGAATAAGGAAGCAGGCGACGGCTCCGGCCTGATCTACGGCATGGGCCATGCGATTTACACCTTTGAGCGACCCGCGTGCCGTTGAAAAGGCTGCACGTCCGCTGGCGGAAAAGACCGGCTATTCGGACGAGATGGATTTGATCGAGCTGGTAGAAAAACTGACGCCGGGTGTCTTTGCCGAAATCAAGGGCAGCGACAAGCCGATGTTGCAAACGTCGATATGTACTCCGGCTTTGTTTACAAAATGCTTGGACTGCCCAAGTCGCTGTATACGCCGCTGTTCGCTACCGCGCGTATCGTCGGCTGGATGGCACACCGCCTTGAGGAAGTTACCACCGGCGGTAAGATCATCCGTCCGGCGTATAAGCCTGTTGCGAAGAATATCGAGTACGTTAATATTGATGAGCGGAATGACGGTCCGATCAACGACTGATTTTAATTTTTAGTTTTTTAAAAGTGTTGACAACCCGCTCTATATGCGTTATACTGAATGAGCTTGGTCAAAGACAGCTGGCGCCGCAAGGCTTAAATGGCGATTTGTTCGCCGCCCGCCGAGGTCAACACAGACATGTTTATTATCATATTTGATTATGTTTTCTGTGTACCCCCTGTGTCTTTGCACCGGGAGGGTACTTTTATTTTACAGGAGGTGAAAATGATGCCGAACGCAAAGATTCTGGAAGAGAAGAAGGCTCTGGTCGCTTCCCTGGTAGAGAAGATCAAGAATTCTCCGGCAGGTGTACTGGTCGACTACAAGGGCATCAACGTAGAGGATGATACCAAGCTCCGCAAGCAGCTCCGTGAAGCTGGCGTTGAGTATGCTGTCATCAAGAACACTCTGATCCGCTTTGCAGCTAAGGAACTGGGTTTTGACGAGCTGGATGCGTGCCTGCACGGTACCACCGCTCTGGCAATCTCCACCACCGACGACGTTGTCGCTCCGGCGAAGATCCTGGCTGACTTTGCTAAGACCCACGAGAACTTCACCCTGAAGGCTGGTTACCTGGAAGGTAAGGCCATCGGTGAGGACGAGGTCAAGAAGCTGGCTGCTATGCCGAGCAAGGAAACCCTTATCGCTCAGGTACTGTACAGCTTCAACTACCCCATTATGCAGCTCGCTATTGCTTGCGATGCTATCGTTAAGAAGGCAGAGGGCAATGAGGAAATGAAGGTTGCTGAACTGGTAGCCCCGAAGGAAGCTGCAGCAGAAGAAGCTGCTGAGTAATTTCCCCGCACTGACTGATTTATTCGGTCAGGAACACATTTTAACTTAAAAATTATCTAAAATTGGAGGTTTAATCCCATGACTGTTGCTGAGATTATGGAAGCTGTAAAAGAGCTCAAGGTTATGGAGCTCTCTGAGCTGGTAAAGGCTCTCGAGGAAGAATTTGGTGTATCCGCTACGCCGGTAGCTGTTGCAGGTGCTGTAGCAGGCGGCGACGGCGCAGCTGCTGCTGACGCTAAGACCGACTTCGACGTAGTTCTGGTTGACGCTGGCTCTTCTAAGATCAACGTTATCAAGGCTGTTCGCGAGATCACCGGCCTGGGCCTGAAGGAAGCTAAGGAGAAGGTTGACTCCGCTCCGCAGACCATCAAGGAGGCTGCTCCGGAGGCTGAGGCTAACGAGATCAAGGAGAAGCTCGAGGCTGCTGGCGCTAAGGTTGAGCTGAAGTAAGGTTTCCTTACCGAACCAACTGCTTGCAATCAAGCAATTCCAAAGACGCAGAGTGTTTGCTCTGCGTCTTTTTCTATGCCAAATTTTCCGTCAGTCAGTGGTGACAAACCCGAAATTGTGCGGTATAATAAAATAGAATAATAATGTGGACAAGAAGGAGAATCTCATGCCGAAATTAGGACTTATTTCGCTCGGCTGCGCGAAAAACCTCGTGGACAGCGAGCACATGCTGGCCCGGCTGCGGGACGCAGGCTGGGAGATCACCGAGGATATGACCGAAGCAGACGTTGGCGTTGTCAACACCTGCGGCTTCATCGAAGCCGCTAAGACCGAGGCTATCGAAACCATTCTGGAGACCGCCCAGAACAAGCAGACCGGCAATATGAAGGGTCTGGTCGTGACTGGCTGTCTGGTGCAGCGCTATGCTGACGAGATGCGCGCTGAGCTGCCCGAGATCGACGTATTCTGCGGAACGGGCAGCTATGATGACATCGTGGACGCGGCCAATGCGGCGCTCAAGGGGCAGCAGGCGGCGTATATGGCCGATATGACCTCTGCTGCACTCGACGGCAGCCGTGACCGCTTGACACCCTCGTACACCGCATACTTTAAGATTGCGGAGGGCTGCTCGAACACCTGCGCGTACTGTATCATCCCCAAGCTGCGCGGCCGTTACCGCAGCCGTGAGATGGCATCGCTGCTCGAGGAAGCACGTGCGCTGAGTGATGCAGGCGTAAAGGAGCTGATCGTTATCGCGCAGGACATCACCAAGTACGGTATGGACCTGCCCGAGCATAAGCGCCTGCTGCCCGAGCTGCTGCGCGAGCTGTGCAAGATGGACTTTACCTGGATTCGTCTGCACTATCTCTATCCCGACCAGATTACGGACGAGCTGATCGACGTGATTGCGGATGAGCCGAAAATCGTAAAGTATCTGGATATTCCGCTGCAGCACGTCTCTAAGCGCATTCTGCGTGCCATGCACCGTCCGGGTGACGGCGCGGAATTTACCAGACTGATCGAGGATATGCGCGAGCGTATTCCGGGTCTGGTACTGCGTACAAGCCTGATCGTCGGTCTGCCGGGCGAGACCGAGGACGAGTTCGCGGAACTCTGTGAGTTCCTGCAGAATGTCGGCATTGAGCGCGTCGGTGTGTTCGAGTATTCGCCGGAGGAAGGCACGGAAGCTGCAGAACTGCCCGACCAGATCGATGACGAGACCAAGCAGAATCGCCGTCTGATCGTCGAAGAGCTGCAGTCCGGTGTGCTCGATGACTACAATACCTCTCGCCACGGTGAGGTCATGCAAGTGCTCTGCGAGGGCTTTGACGAGGAGCAGGGCCTGTGGTATGGCCGTACCTACGCGGATTCGGTCGAGGTAGACGGCCACGTCTACTTTGACGCGGCGGATAACGAACCGGCGGAAGGCGAGTTCGTGTCCGTTCTCATTACTGAAAGCCTTGGACCCGACCTGCTCGGTGTCCGTCAGAAGGAGGCATAATTTCCTATGACAACCGCAAATAAAATCACGCTGACCCGCATTGCGATGATTCCGTTTTTCATCTATTTTGCGGCGCAGCCCATGCTGATCATCGATGAGACCCGGTATCTCGCCGCGTTCCCGACCAGCACGGTCATCGCGCTCGTGCTGTTCTGCGTGGCATCGTTCACGGATTTTCTGGACGGCTATGTGGCGCGAAAGTACAATCAGGTGACGGATTTCGGCAAATTTGTCGATCCGCTGGCCGATAAGCTGCTCGTAGCGTCCGCGCTCATCCTGTTCGTAGAGCAGAAGGCGATGGCAGGCTGGATGGTCTGCGTTATCCTCGCGCGTGAGCTGATCATCACGTCTCTGCGCGTGGTTGCAGCCAATAAGGGCCGCGTGCTCGCCGCAACGTGGACGGGTAAGGTCAAAACCTGTGTGCAGATTGGCGGCATTATCATTATTTATCTGTACTATATCTTTGGGTGGGCGCTGTTCAGCGGCACTACTGGATTGTCTTTTGAGACGGGAGACAGTATCGCCTATACTCTGTTTATCTCCAGCACAGGCAATACACCGCTGTTGCTGACCATCGTCGGCTGGGTGGTAACGCTTGTTACCATTTACTCCGGCTATGATTATCTCAAGAAGAACTGGGATTTGATCAAGGACGGCGCTGTAAAGGCAAAATAAGTACAATTTGATACGATTTGCGGAAGAGGTTCACGAGAGTGAGCCTCTTTTTGTTTTACTCAGCACCGGTTGACCGGGTACGCGAACTGCGTCAGCAATACGCCCCTAACGGGCGGGCTTTTTCGCTGAACCTCAGCGGGGAGTTGCCGCGCCCCGCGGCGGAAGAGGGTAGACACCTGCGGTTTCTACTCTTGTGCCCTGCCGGGCAGGCAAGTTCGGTTCGCTTCGCATGCGGAAAATCCTGCGGGTTTTCTCATGAAAAGTTCCCTTCTTATTTCGCAAAATGTGTGCACGGGCATATTCGCACGATAAAATCGGGTAAGAATTTCCGCCGGTTTTGATGCTTTCGGAATGAAATTGATATTCAGCAAGGTGCTCAAACGTCTGTGCTTTTATGGTGCAATCCATACAATGCCAGAATGAAAAGAGTAATTTTTGTATAGAACAGAGTTATACAGTGCATTGCGATATAACTCTTCCGCAGCTATAATATAGTCAAACAAACGAAAACACCGAAAGTTAAAACAAAACAAAAAAACTTCCGGTAAATCGTGAAAAGAGTATGTCTAAGATTTAAATGTCAAGGAGGAAATTATCATGAAAGAAATCCGTATTGGTCTGGTAGGTTCCGGCTGGATGGGCAAGGCTCATTCCTCTGCACTGGCTGACGCTGAGATGCTGTTTGGTCCTGACTACGGCACCGCATCCTTCGAGATCGTAGCTGACGCTAACGAAGAGGCTGCAAAGTCCGCACAGAAGAAGATCGGCTTCAAGCGCATCTCCACCGACTGGCACGATGTAGTTACCGACCCGAACGTAGACCTGGTTGATATCGCTACCCCGAACGCTTTCCACTATGTAGTTGCTAAGGCTGCTCTGGAGAACGGCAAGAACGTATACTGCGAGAAGCCGCTGTCCATCTCCGCTGAGGAGTCCAGAGAGCTGGCTGAGCTGGCTGCCGAGAAGGGCGTAGTTAACTACGTTGGCTTTAACAACACCCAGAACCCGGCAAATGCTTACGTTCGTGAGCTCGTTCAGTCCGGCGCTCTCGGCAAGATCATGCGCTTCACCGGCACTTACGATCAGGACCAGCTGCTCGACGAGTCCCTCCCGATCACCTGGCGCCACATCAACAAGCTGGCTGGCTGCGGTGCTCTGGGCGACCTCGGTTCCCACCTGCTGTCCATCTCTCAGTTCATCATGGGCGACATCACCAAGGTAAACGCAGTTGCTACCACCGTATTCCCGAAGCGTCCGAAGTCCGCAGGCTCCACCGAGATGGTTGACGTTGAGAACGAGGACATCATGACCTTCATGGCTGAGTACGCTAACGGCGCTATCGGTCAGATCGCTTGCTCGCGTGTTGCTACCGGCCGCAAGAACTACCTGACCTACGAGATTCAGGGCACCAAGGGTTCTGTTCGTTACGATCTGGAGCGCATGGGCGAAGTTCAGGTTTACTTCCAGTCTGACAACGAGCGCGACCGCGGCTTCCGCACCGTACTGCTCAACCCGCTGATGAAGGGCTACTCCGCATTCCAGCCGGCAGGCGGTATCTCCATCGCTTACAACGACATGAAGATCCTCGAGGTTCACGCTCTGTTCGACGCTATCACCAATGGCGCTGACTATGTAACCGACTTCGAGTTCGGCTACAAGATCGACCGCACCGTAGCTGCTGTTATCGAGTCCTCCAAGACTCACGAGTGGGTTGACGTTAAGTAAGTTGTCCGCTTACATCAATTAAAACATAATGCCGAAACGGTCTCCGGCGGGAGCGATCCCGCCGAGACCGAAAAGGCTGACAGTTTCCTGAATAATTTGACAGGGAGGATATAATTATGGCTATCAAGATTGGTATTGCACCGGACTCCTGGGGTGTATGGTTCCCGGCAAGCGATCCGAACAACGCAAAACAGCCCCAGTGGTGGCGCTGCCTGGACGAAATGAAGGTTGCCGGCTACGAGGGCTGCGAGATCGGTCCCTGGGGCTACATGCCGAACGACGATCCCAAGGTTCTCAAGAACGCTATGGATGCGCGCGGCCTGACTCTGGTAGGCGCTACCGAGGGCGGCAACTTCCTCGACGACGCTGCTGTTGAGGGTATGCTGAAGGATATCGACGATATTTCCAAGCTGCTGAAGGCTTTCCCGTCCGCTAAGTATATCGTTCTGCTGCCTCCGATGTACACCAACCTCGCTACCGGCGAGCTGGAGATGAATCCGGAGCTGACCGACGAGGAGTGGGCTACCTACTGCAAGAATGTACAGAAGTGCGCTGACCGCTGCGCTGCGAACGGCTTTGTTGGCCTGTTCCACCCGCACGTTGACAGCCACGTTCAGACCGAGGAGCAGATCGAGCGCTTCCTGAATGATACCAACGTTGATCTGTGCTTCGACACCGGCCACCATGTATACGGCGGCGGCGAGCCGATCTCCTTCTACAAGAAGTGGGCTAAGCGCATCCCGTACATCCACTTCAAGGACTGCGATCTGGCAGTCAAGGCCAAGATGGACGAGAACAAGTGGTCTTTTGCCAAGGCTGTAACCGAGGATATCATGGTTGAGCCGGGCAAGGGCAGCATCGACTTCACTGCTATGCATAAGGCACTCGACGAGTGCGGCTACGACGGCTGGTGCGTCGTAGAGCAGGATCTATTCCCGGTCAAGTCCTTCGACGTACCGCTGGAGAAGGCTTCCATCGGCCGTGAGAACCTGCGCAAGGCTGGTTTCTAATTTAACCATAATTTCATAGCAATCCCCATTTTACAATCGCATCTACACCATTCCCGTTTTCATTATTTTGTTATCCGGTCCCTCTTGAATTTCCTCCAACAGAAAATCAAGAGGGACTGCTGATAAAGAGTACACGCAAGTGTGAAATACACAAGCGTAAAAGGGCACTGAGAGAGCAGGGCCCGGAAAAAAGAGAGGAGAAGAAATTATGAACAAGAAGAGAGTGTTAGCGATGTTGCTGGCAGGAGCGATGGCATTGTCGATGACCGCATGCGGCGGCGGCAATTCTGCCTCGACCGATGACAGCAGTAATGACGGTGGCGCATCCGCTTCCGGCGGCAGCTACAAGGTCAGCGTTATCCTGAAGACTCTGGCTGCCGAGTACTGGCAGTATGTAAAGTCGGGCGCTGAGGATTATGCTTCCGAGCATTCGGACAAGGTTACGGTAGAGGTTAAGGGTCCAAGCTCTGAGACCGCATTCGATGAAATGCAGAACATGATCGAGACCGACCTCAGCTCCGGCACGTATGACGGCATTGTTATTTCTCCGCTGCAGTCGGATACGGCAGCGCAGCTGGTCAGCGGCACCAAGCTGCCGATCGTTGCGATCGACACCAACTTTGACGCTCCCGAGGTCGTTTCCTATGTCGGCACCGGCAACGAGGCAGCAGCAAAGAAGGGCGCTATCGCAGCCGTAGAGGCAGCTAAGAAGGCTGGCTGGGATGAGGTCAAGTGCATTGAGATCGCCGGCGTACAGGGCGATGAGACCTGTGCAGCACGCATGAAGGGCTATGAAGAAGGCGTAAACGAGGCAGGCGGCGAGTTCCTGACGAGCGAAGTGCAGTACGCAGACGCGACCGCAGACCGCGCGACCACCGCGATGGAGGCGATCATGCAGACCCATCCGGAAGGCATCGCGATCATCTGCGCACACAATGACGACACCGCCATGGCGGCGGCCCGTGCGGCAAAGGGTCATGAAGCATTCAAAAACACCATCTTCCTCGGCTTTAACGGTGATCGTGCTGCGTGCGAGGCCATTCTGAACGGTCAGATGACCATGTCGGTCGCGCAGATGGCTTATGAAATGGGATACAAGGCAGTCGAGACTATGGTTCAGGCGCTCGACGGCGAGACCGTTGACGAGTTCGTTGACTCCGGTTCTGACGTAGTTACCCCGGACAACGCGCAGGAGCGTCTGGATACCCTGAAGACGCAGCTCCACTAAGAAAACTGCATTTCGCACAAACGCAGATTGTGCGATAATGTTCACGCGTAAGATCCTCTCTCCGGATCGGCAGGAAAACGCTCCAACGTTCTGCCAATCCGATATGGATATAACGCAAATTTCAAAGATCCTTTCTCTCATTCTATTTCTCTATATGGTGGTGCCCCCTGCTCCTGCCCAAGCAGGATTAGGGGGCATTGCTATGGAATGAAGTTGGATGAGATATACAAAATTAGCAATTCCGTACAGATTATCCTGTAGGCTGCAGAGAAAAAGAGGGACACGCTGCTGCAAATACCCGTGGCAGCGTATTTACACAGCAAACAAGAGGGGTTTCAAGAAAATGGTATTTACACTGGGTTCATTTGTGCTTGTCACTGTAGCAGTGGCATTCGTAAGCTGGCTTAAAACCAAGGGAACGGACGAGACCAGCAAAGACGGTTACTTCCTTGGAGGCCGAAGCCTGAGCGGTCTGGTTATCTTTGGTTCTCTGATGATGACCAACCTGTCCGCGGAGCAGCTGGTAGGCCGCAACGGTCAGGGTTATGCAGCCGGCATGACTGCAATGGGCTGGGAGACCATGTGCCCAATCGCATTGACGCTGATGGCACTGTTCTTCATCCCGAAGTATTTCAAGCTAGGCATTTCCACTATCCCGGAATTTCTGGAAAGCCGCTTTGACCGCGCAACCCGCGTCATTGTATCGTTCATTTTCCTTGTCGCTTATATTGTAACCATGCTGCCGCTGGTGCTGTACGCAGGCTCGGTAGCGATGGAGCGTATCTTCGGTATTACCGCACTGATGGGCGGCAACCGTTTCATGGCAACCACCGTAATGTGCGTCGCACTCGGCATAATCGGCGGTATCTATGCAATCTTCGGCGGCCTGAAGGCCGTAGCCGTATCAGACTCTCTGAACGGCATCATCTTTATCATCGGCGCGGTCATCCTGATCCCGGTTCTGGCATTTATCGCGCTGGGCGACGGCAGCATCGCAGAAGGCATCCGTCTTTTCGCTACCTCCTCTCCGGAGCACCTGAATGCGATCCAGCCTGCCAACGCACAGCCGCCGTACATTCCGTGGCCGATGATCGTACTTGGCTGTGGTATCAACCACATCTCTTACTGGTGCACCAACCAGTCCATCATGCAGCGCGTACTCGGCGCTAAGAACCTGAAGGAAGCACAGAAGGGCTCTCTGCTGACCGGTCTTACCTGCGTATTCTGCCCGATCTTTCTGGTAGCGCCCGGCGTGATCCAGTTCATCCGTGACGGCGGCGTACTGACCGACTTCGATATGGCGTACCCGTCTCTGATCAAGGACATCCTGCCGACTCCGGTACTGGGTTTCTTTGCAGCAGTCATGTTCGGTGCGATCCTGTCCTCCTTTAACTCGGTACTGAACAGCTCCATGACGCTGTTCACCCTGGACATCCTTCCGGTTATCTCCAAGAGGAAGCGCACGGATGCACAGCTGATCACCATTGCAAAGCGTTTCGGCATCGTGCTGTGTCTGGCATCCATTATTATCGCACCGTTCCTGCTGTATCTGCCGGCCGGCATCAGCACCTTCCTCAATCAGATGTGGGGCTACTACGGCGTTCCGGTTCTGGCCATCGTTGTTATGGGTATTCTGGCTCCGCGCATGCCGAGCTTTGCACCGAAGGTTGCCATCATTGTCCATATCGTATGCTATGGCCTGATGATGAACCTTCTGCCGTTCCACTTCCTGTACTTTGAAGTAGGCGCATTCGTAATTGACCTGATCCTGATGGCGATTCTGACCAAGGCTGCACCGCGCAAGGAAGCGTATGTACTGCCTGACCTCGAGGTTGTTGATATGACCCCGTGGAAGTACCGCAAGCCGGTTATCGCAGTTACGTTCATCCTGCTGGCAGGCATTTATGTGCTGTTCTCTCCTCTGGGTCTGGGCGGCTGATAAAGCAAACCGAAATAAAAGACAGATCACTGTTGCGGTCTGTCTTTTTTGCGTTCAGATATTCGGCACCGGCTTTCTGGGGCACACGAACCGCGCAGGCGGTTCGCCCGAACGGGCGGGGTGTTTTTCGCTGAACCTCAGCGAGAGGATTTGCCGCGCTCGGCGGCGGGGGCAAGAGGGTAGACACCTGCGGTTTCTACCCTCTTAACTCCCGTTTCACTTTATTTCTTAGTCTGGCGCATACCAGAGACTGGCGACCGCTCCGAAATAGGGGAACGGCAGAGGATTTTTACTACCGTGTCTTTCTCAACCTATTCGAAGGGTCGGATACCTTGCTGCTACACATACGGTTTCATCAACGCAAGGTGCGGCATAGCAGTGCTGCACAATTTGTCGGCACGTGGTAATAGAAAGCACCTGCGCGGCTAAACGGTTCTAAATAGATAAATTCGCAGGTGCTGTCTGTCATATCCAGACTAACGAGTTGCGCGACACGGGTATGTCGCGCCTGCTGAGATGAAACCGCCTGTGTAGCGGTAAGTTATCTGTGAACTGCGAAAAGGCGGAGAAAGACTCGCAACGGTCACCCGACTGCCGTTCCCAAATTTCGAAGCGGTCGCCGCTCTCCGATTTTCGCCAGACAAACAAATAAAGGAAACTGGAGTCCCAAGAGGATAGTACTCGTTTAATCCGCGCACGGCGCGGGAACAAGGTTTAGTGGCCTACGGGCAAACTTTGGTGTCTATCCTTTTGGAACCCCAGCTAAGGGTTAGCACCCATTCCGTATTCTTTAGCACACAGATAACGTCTGATATGGTAAAATCAGAACGAAATAGCCCGGAACGCCGTTGGCGAAATATCCGTCTCCTGCCGGAATGCCCGCGCAAAGTGCGATGCACTGTTGAAGCCGCAGTCCTCGGCAATCTGTTCAACGGTCAGGTCGCTGGACAGCAGCAGACGCTTGGACTGACGCAGACGGTACTGCAGCAGATACTCATGCGGCGTACAGCCGACGTATCGCTTGAAGCTGCGGATAAAGTGCGATTTGCTGATGCCGCACATCCCGGCAAGGTCGTCCAGCGAAATATCATCGGCAAAATGACCGTGAATGTACGCCAGTGCCGGTGCAAGCAGCTCACTGGTGACGGTGGTTCGCACGGTCTGCGACGCCAGACCACCCAGAATGCTGTGTACCGCAATGGAAATCTGGTGCTCGTTCATGGAGGCAAACTGCGTGCTCATGCCGTACTGCGCCGAGTGCACGACCGTGCGGAACTGATCCTTGAGCGACAGCATCGGCTGCTTTTCGTGCACAAGGCCGAATCGCTCGGTCAGATATTCGGTGTACTGCTTGCTGCCCGCACCGTTGAAGTGAAACCAGTAGAAGTCAACCTTGTCCGGACACCAGTAGCAGTGCGGCTTGCGGCAGTCGAACAGCGCTATTTCGCCCTCATGCGCCTCGGCGGTCATACCGTCTGTGCGGATGCAGAGCGAACCACTGTTGATGTAGATCAGCAGGTATTGGTCAATGCCGTTTCGTTCGATCCGGTAATCGCTGTTGCAGATGAACTGACCGAACTGCGGGCAGTAATACAGCGCACTTTTCGCAAATTCGGACGGCAGTGAGAAGTCCATGAAGGACGGGGTCAGTACGCCGGTATCTACAATTTGCATAAAATCCCTGCTTTCATTTGTTCTCGATAGCTTTGCTGCTTTTATCCTACCACCTTCGGCAGTTCAGAGCAACCCCGAAGCAAAAAAACGTCCGACCGGACGGTAATTGCGGAGATGGATAAAATAAATGACCGTTCGGCTGGTACCGAGCGGTCATTATGGTTTTGGTGATGGGCTGCAGGGAGCGGCTGCTGCACAGCCTTCCCTTCGCAGTTGTTACGCTTATTGCACCGTCTTTGGCACAGGCGGTTTTACTCCGCCAGCTTATAAATCTCGATGATAGCCTGTTCGTCGAGTGCGGAATAGCTCTTGACCGGACCCTTGACCGTGCGGACGGTATTCGCTGCCAGCTGTGCGTAATTCTCCGGCTTGATGCCCAGCTGCGCCAGATGCGTCGGCATGCCGATCTCCTCAAAGAAGCGCTTCATGGTCAGATGCCGCGCGGTGCGCTCGGGATGATGGAAATCCATCTCCACGCCAAATACGCGGTTCGCCAGCTGAGCAAAGCGCGGAAAATCGTTCTTCATTTCGTACAGCGCCCAGGCCGGGAACAGCAC
>SCPN01000176.1_pt1 | contig 161835 bp, 173 predicted proteins | sample 6106831 | NCBI WGS metagenome assembly SCPN01 (sample SAMN10720447, study PRJNA508395) | human gut metagenome | isolation source: Participant 1, 0 month | reverse complement strand
GAAATCATAAATCCATAAACTGCCACATTTTGCAGCATTTATTCTACGTATTATGGGGAAAATACAAAAATGTAGCCTTGGGAGAACTAATAATCAACAATTTACCCCAAATGAGAATAGAAATCAAGATTAGTTTACAGAAAACAATGGATGATTTGGTTCTTCGTCAAATTTGGTGAATTTACTTCTTCTATTGTAGAGATAAAGAATCTTGGCTCTCAGTAGTTTACTTTGCCCTATTGTACATCTGTCTTTTTACCGCTTTTAATTTTATTCACTGTCCCTCAATAATCCGTTACTGGGGATATCAATAGCTGCCTGTACCTGCCTCCCAGTCTTTTCAATACCATATGCAAAGTTCGTCAGTGCCATATTCCGTGTTGCCTTCCTTTTTCAATCCACTTTCTAATATCCTTATCATAAGTATTCCCATTAATCATATCTCTGAAATTCTGACACACGCTTAAGAGTTCTTTAATCTGTGGTGAGGATTTATACAGTTCCGCTAGTTTAGGATTATCCGATTTTCCCTTTAGAATGTATTTGTGTATCTGATTCTGTGAAACTCTCTGTGTTTTACTTCCGTTTTCAATGCTCTCATTATGCTCTTTGACTTCCTTCCTCTTTTGTTGATACATTTTCGCAAGCTGGATGTTATCCTTCAATAAGTGCGCCACTGATTTTACTCCCCATTTTTGTGCCAATATTTTTCCGGGTAATACAGCCCGCACTAATGATTGTAGCCAGTTCGGATACATATTTAAGAGCTGTCTTCTGTTGCTCATTCAAGTATGCCCCTATTCTCCTGTTGTGAATGAGTTTATAAATGTAGCGACTTTTCTTGCCCAAATGTGTGGCTGTCTGCTCAATGGTCATCCCCTGCATTTTTAAGTTCAGGCTTTCCCTGTATATCTTCAATTTTCTCTGTGTCGGACATCTCCCATGTTAAATATGTCCAAGAATTAACGAAGAAGCCGTGTCTCTGTCAGGATATTCGTACTTGAGCTTTTGCTTGGTCTGACGAATCATTTTCTCTATTTCCGGTATCATCGTGTCCGTCATATTCTTGGTTAGATGGAACCGGTCGCAGATTGAATGTAACACCAGGATTATTCTGTTTATAGCCTCTGTGAAACATCTTCCACGGTCTCTCGTTATATATTGTATCTGAGGATTCCGGGTAAGCCAGTTATCAAGCGCTTCTCCGCTTCTATCCTCTAACAAAGCAATAGGCATGTGTCATCTGGTCTACGACCACACTCATATAATCCTTACCTTTTTTATAGGCAAAATCATCAATACCTACATAAATACTTTTATTATGCATAGGATTATGTTGCCCGTACTGTTGTAGGATGCGTAAGCAGGAAGAGCTACTGGCCGTTATATGGAACAGTTGCAAAGAGGCCTTTCGAGAAGTAAGTTCCAAGCTTATCGATCTGATGCGTTCCTCAACAAGATAGCTCCATCTACCATACCGACGAGCCAGAAAAGACAACGGTTCGCAGAATATTTTTGCGGACAAGAAATATTGTCACAATAATATTTGCCAACCTTATGACTAACTCAAACTATGACCGTAAACTTCAAGATCCTGAATATGAGGAGTAGTAACTGTGCAACCAGTGACTGAAATGTCTGCAATGGGACAGGAAGCCCCTTGCCAGCCGTATGTAAAAGACCCTCAATGAGCCAACTGCTTCAGAGATACCATCTTGTTGCAGATTATCGTAGCCAAGACTGAATCTGAAATCATGGAATAATCCCTATTTGTAGGAGTATTTTCTTTTTGATGTATATTTGTACGTTGTAGATATGGCTTGTTGCATGGTAACTCTTAATGATGTGGTGTCTTTAAAGTTACTAAAAGCAAACATATCTACAACTTTTTATAGGATTAAGGAAGAAGAAGAGGAAAACCATCGAAATAAAAAAGAGATTACCACCAAATTTGACGAAGAACCGATGATTTTGCTTTTTTCAGACTGAGAACTGCATTTTTCTCTGAATCCACTATCTGTCAACACATTACCTATAATCTTCCCCTGTTTTTATCATTAGTGAATTACAGTTGTGCAATCGCCAAGTTACACTTGTCTTTCCGAGTAGATACACAAGTGTAACTCATGAGGTACTCAACTGTAACCAGTCAACTCTATTAGAAGAAAACATTAAAAGGATAGTATGATTTATACAATTCAATTAGATGAAATCATTATACTTCCGCATAATTTGGAGAACGAATACGGTCCTTTATACATATCCAACAGTATCATTACACAAATTTGATATACTATTCGATAAAACTATTAACAACAAAACTACTTTCTCCCATATATTTGCATAGAGTTAGTGACCATCTCAAATATAAAAATCAAAATCTATCCAAACTAAAGTTTATACTATGAATTGCAAAAACAGATTCCGAATTAATATATGGCTGTTTCTTATCATTACACTCGCAGGATGTACAGATAATGATATTCCACAAAAAGAAAATAACGACATTCCGCCAAAAGAGGAACCAACACCCCCAAAAGAGGATACCGAAGAATCTTTATTTGATATTCTCAATCTTGATTATTCCGGATTAGAAGAAGTGAAGGCTTTGTATAAAGCCGGTGATAACGATGCAGCCATGCAAAAACTGCTTACCTATTACCAAAACAGAACTGAGATTCTAAATCCGAATCTATCTGCCACCCTTAATGAAACGGAACAGGGTTATGCTGACTATGCGACAAACGAATATCGTTTTTATGTCAATGACAATTATCTGGAAGATAAAACTAGAAAGATTCCTTATTCATTGCAAAACAACGATAAAACAATCAATTGGGAATTTGCTCCAAAGGGTGCTGACAACGAATATCAGAAACAATTGCATCGTCACAATTGGATCCCCCTTCAAGGGAAAGCTTACCAAAACTCGCATGATGAAAAATACATGCTCTCATGGAAAGAAGTGTATGCCGACTGGATTGCCAAGAACCCCAAGCCGGATGGGAAACCGGACAAATTCAAATGGTATCAACTTCAAGTATCCACACGTATCATGGGACAAACAGAGTCATTCGAGTATTTCAAGTCCTCTCCCAACTTCACTACCGAATGGCTTTCTTTTTTCCTCATACACTTTGCAGAACACGCCGACTATTTGTCCTTGTACAAATATGCCGGAGAAAACAATATTCTACTGAGCCAGGCAGTAGCATTAGTATTTGCAGGGACTCTATTCCCTGAACTTAAAAATGCCCCACAATGGCAAAAAACGGGATGCGACATCATCAATGAACAGACCTCTAAATTGTTTTTAAAAGATGGAATGACGAATGACCTCTCACCCATTATCATATCGGTATAGTGGACGGTCTATACGATTTAAAAAGACTCATCCAATTGAACAAGCTACCGGACAATCTGCTTTCTCCGGAACTGGACAACGCCCTACTGAAAGCGACTAAAGTCGTCATGCACTTTACATATCCCAATTACTTCACAAAAGGAAGTAAGAATTGCAGTCCCGCATTCAATGATTCGTGGATAAAAACACGCAGCGTACTGAACAAAAATTTCGTAAAATACGCTGAAATGTACCCGGATGATTCAGAACTTGACTACATGAAAACTTATGGACAAGGAACTCCACCCGATAATAAAATCAAAACATTCGAATATTCAGGATTTTATGTACTACGCAATGGCTGGACTCCCCAATCGACGATGTTGGTACACAGCAACAATATATCTTCCAAATTAGAAGACTCAAGCCACAACCAACTCGATAACGGGACGTTCGAGCTATATCACAATGGCCGTAACTTCTTTCCTGATTCCGGAGTTTGTTCATATATGAAAGAAAATGATACAGAAGTAATGGAACTACGCAGATGGTTCCGCCAAACCAAGGCACACAACACAATGGTCCTAGGACAATCAGAAGAGCATGAAGCTACCGGAAGTGAAAATATCAACAAGGCACAAGGCAAATTATTATTATCGGAAGAAAACGATAACTACCAACTAATAGTAACGGAAAATCAAGGATACAGTAACTTCAAACACCGACGCGCCATCTTCTATATGAAAAAACCTGTCGAATTCTTCGCTTTCGTGGATGAAGGCTTCGGAACAGCTACCGGATATTCCAAATTATATTTCCATCTTTGTGACGAGACATCAGTCAACAATGTCAATTTGGATATTCAAGAGATAGGTGCGCATACTACTTTTGAAGACAATAATAACTTACTTATTCGCAGTTTTGGGAATCAAAACATTGTATTAAAACCTTTTGAGGGACGAATCTCTTATCAGACAGATAGAAAATTCTCTGTCAGAAAGGCTTATTCACTTGTCATGGAGAAAAAGAAAAATACATCCGTACGTTATATTACCATATTATATCCGGTAACAACAGCTTCCAATCACAAGATTAATGCTAAATTTACAGATAATCCTTCAAATTCGGACAATGTCTCCATCGAAGTGACTATTGATAATAATACATATAATTTAAATTACCAGCTTAAGAATTAATATAAAAAACAACACTATGAACATTCGACGCAGATACTTTAACTGCATCCTTTTATTTTTAATCTACTCTTTCACTGTAGATGCCCAACCTATAACTCTTAAACAGGATATTAATTGGCCTGAATTCATGAGCCGGCAAGATATGATATGGGAAAAGTTACCTGAATACTGGCATGAATCGGCTTATCTGGGCAACGGCAGATTAGGATTAATGATTTATAAAGAACCCGGAGAAAACTACTTACGTCTTGAAACGGGCAACTGTGATGTGCACGATCATCGTACAAAAAGAGATGTATTCGGAATCCCCAGACTACTTACCGGATACTTTGCCCTGCATCCCAAAGGAGAAATAATCAGCGGCAAGATGCGTCTTGACCTTTGGAATGCCGAAGCATCAACAGATATTATCACGACCAAAGGGTTATCCATCTACAAACCTTTGTCCACACTGACAATATGATAATAGCAGTAAAAGCAACTACTGAAGGAGAAGAGCATGACTTCAAATGGGAATGGGTAGCCGCAGAAGCTAACAGTCCCCGCTATCTACTTTTTAAAAGACGGGGACAAACCAATAAAATTCCCAAAGACTATGAACTCAACCCTGCACCGATAATCAACCGGAAAGGGGATATCAACTTATCTGTTCAGAAGTTACTGGCAGGTGGTGAGACAACAGTAGGCTGGAAAGAGACTCAACCGACTAAAAAAGAACGTACTTTATGGATAAACCTTACACATACATACCCTCAAAACAATTCGAGTGAAATATGTAAAACTGAAATCCGGAAAGCTATACGCGAAGGCTATCCATCCTTGCAAAAGACACATCGTAAATGGTGGAATTCCTTTTACCCAAGTAGCTTCATTACATTGCCGGAAGCGCAAAAAGAGAACTTTTATTGGATTCAAATGTACAAACTAGCTTCTGCCACCCGTGGCGACCGTGCCCTAATAGACAATACAGGGCCGTGGCTGACGGAGACTCCCTGGCCAAATGCCTGGTGGAACCTCAATGTACAACTCACATACTGGGCACTGAATGCTTCCGACCATTTAGATCTCGCAGCCTCTTTAGAAAATGCACTTTACAATCACATAGACCAGCTACGTCTCAATATTAATCCGGCTTATCGCCATAATTCGTTAGGAATAGGAGTCGCTTCCAATTTGGAATGTATGAGCACAGAGGTAGGTATTCCAGGAAAAGGAAGAGCGCAAGTAGGTTTGCTCCCGTGGGCTTGTCATAACCTATGGCTTATTTATCGCCACAAGATGGATGATGATATCCTGCGAAATAAATTATTTCCTTTATTGAAAGAATCAATCAACTACTATCTGCACTTTCTAAAAAAGGGAGAAGATGGAAAACTTCATCTTCCGGCAACTTACTCTCCCGAGTACGATACTACGGAAGATTGCAATTTTGATCTTGCACTATTACGTTGGGGATGCCAGACACTACTGGAATCAGCACAACGCTTGAATATTCAAGATCCATTGGCTGAAACATGGGAAGACGTTCTTCATAATCTCACTCCTTACCCTATGGATGAGAATGGATTACTTATCGGGAAGGACATGCCATATGCTTTCTCGCACAGGCATTATTCACACTTACTCGCCATCTATCCCCTATATCTTATCAATAAAGAGCAACCAGGCGATATTGAAACGATTGAGAAATCACTCGTTTTTTGGCAAAGCAAACCCAAGGCGCTCTTAGGCTACTCATGTACAGGTGCTTCTTCCATATCTTCTGCTATTGGAAAAGGAAATGACGCATTATCTTATTTGAACAAATTATTCGGCAAGTTCCTCAGCCCTACTACCATGTATAAGGAAAGCGGCCCGGTTATTGAGACACCTCTATCCGGTGCTCAAAGTATTCACGATATGCTACTACAAAGTTGGGGTGGAAAAATCCGTATTTTCCCAGCTATTCCAGATGCATGGAAAGACATAGCATATTCCGGTCTGCGCACGGAAGGGGCATTCAAAGTATCTGCCGACAGAAAAAAGGGAAAGACACAATTTATCCATATCAAAAGCCTGGCAGGGGAGCCTTGTATTATAACGACTGACATAACTAATCCTGTCTTTAATGGAAAAAGAAATTTCACTGTGCAATCCCTCGAAAACAATACTTACCAAATTGATTTAAAGAAAGGAGAAGAGGTGTTCATTTCCCCAAAAGGAGAAGAACCGGAGTTTGTCATCTCCCCGATTCCCCATACTTCCCATAATCATTTTGGATTAAAAATCATCCAATAGGATATCTAAAAACGTACAAAACCTGTTTTGTAAATAAATAGGATTAGATTACATTATGGCACATAATAAGCCTGCTATCAGAGTTATAGCAGGCTTATTAAACAGAAATAATATATGATTCAACAAATTTAATATCAAAAAAATCATTTTTGAACAAAGCTTGAACAAGACAGCTTAGCGATTAGAAATAAACAGATTACATTTGCAAACAGTAAAATATAACTTTTAATAATTAAAACCTAATAAAGCATGAAGAACATCTTCTTTATTTGCGCGTTCTCACTGATTGCATTTACAGGATGCACAGATGATGACGAACTCTACAAAAACAGTGGTGGAAACTCTACAGAAGAAGAGTCTACACTACCTAATGAAGACATTGATCAAAATCTATTTGAAGCCCTTAATCTAGATTATCCAGGATTAGAGCAAGTGAAGGCTTGGTACGAAACCGGAAACTATTATTCGGCAGCAAAAGCATTACTGACCTATTATAAAGGTAGAATTGGAATAAACAACCCAAACGTATCCTTATTGGAATCTACAATTACTACCGACCAAGAAAAATGGGCAAATGATGCATTAAAAAGTAACAAGTATCGTTTTTATGTAAACAACAATTATTTCGAAGGAAAAAACGAAGAAGAAAAAAAGAAAAAAAAAATCCCTATTCTGTATTAGGTGAGAATAATTCTATTAATTGGGAGTTCAAACCTGAAGGTGCCGATCAAGAGTACCAAAAGCAACTGCACCGTCATAATTGGATGCCCTTCCAAGCCAAAGCCTATCAAAAAACCGGTAACGAACTATTCGTTACGGAATGGAAAAATGTTTATGCAGATTGGATTGCCAAAAATCCCAAACCGGAAACTCCCGATGAATTTAAATGGTGGCAATTACAAGTGTCTACACGTATCATGGGGCAAACAGAACTTTTTGAGTATTTCAAGTTTTCACCGAACTTCACTCCTGAATGGCTCTCATTCTTTTTGGCTCATTTTGCCGAACATGCAGATTATTTAGCTAAATTTCGCTATCATGATGAAAACAATATTCTACTAAGTCAAGGTACCGCTTTAGCTTTTGCCGGAACTTTATTCCCTGAATTCAAGAATGCCGCACAATGGCAAGAAATGGGATTTAGCATTCTGAACGAACAAGCAAAGAAACAATTCTTGGCAGATGGAATGCTTGGAGATTTATCTTTGCATTATCACATATCAAGCTTAGTTGAATTCTACAATTTGCGTAAACTAATTGCTCAAAACAGACTCCCTGAAAATATTCTCTCACCAGAAATTGATATTATTCTTGAAAAAGCTGCAGAATTAGTGATGCACTTCACTTACCCTAATTACTTTATACCTAAAAGCAATTATAACTGCACTTCAGCTTTTAATGATTCATGGATGAAAACAAAGAGCGTATTAAATACTAATTTCAAAAAGTACGCAGAAATGTTTCCTGATAACAAAGAACTTCTTTACATGGCTACAGAAGGTAATGAGGGGACAGAACCAAGTATTAAAATCAAAGCATTTGAAGCTTCCGGACACTATGTATTCCGTGATGGTTGGAAAGATGGAACAACAGTATTAATTCATAGTAATAATTATTCTACTGAAACATTAGGTGATTGGAGTCATAATCAACCTGATAACGGAACATTTGAATTATTCCATAATGGGCGCAATTTCTTCCCAGATTCAGGAGTATGTACTTATATGGACAATAAAAATGAAATAAAAACACTGCGTAGATGGTTTCGTCGGACAGCTTCTCACAATACTTTAACATTAGATAATCAAGATATTAGTATTACTCAAGGAAAGCTTATAAAATTGGAAGAAACTCCACATCAATTGGTAGTGACAGAAAATCAAGGATATAAAAACAATGACTTTAAACATCGCCGTTCTATATTCTTCGTTAATCAAGAATTCTTTGTTCTTGTAGATGAAGGATTTGGCGAAGCTACTGGTACTGCCAACTTGAACTTTCATCTTTGTGAAAAAGAATCTGATGCTATTATAGACAAAGCAGAACAAGGAGCACATACAACATTTGATGATAATAATCTACTTATTCGTAGCTTTGGCAACAACATCACTTGCAAAGAAATAGAAGGTCGCATTGCTTATAATACGGATCAATCATACCAGACACGAAAAGCATATTCTCTTGAAATGGAGAAAATAGCAGGTATGCCAGTACGCTACATTACTGTACTATATCCGACAGATAAGCCTTCTGAACATACCATTAAAGCAGAGTTCATAGACGGTAATCAAAATATCACTAAAGGTATTTCTGTTAAAGTAACAATCGATGACACAAGAGAATACACATTAAATTATAATTTATAATTAACCGAATTAATAACTAACACTTATATACAATGAGTCTAAAAAAGTTAACTACAAGTTTTTGGGCGATTTTGGGAATAGTAATATTGAGTTTACTCAATACCTCTTGTACTGATACAGAGACTACTGACACAACCAATTTCGTAATATACTATGCTGGCATGACAGATATAGGCCCTTCTATGACTGGCATAATAAGTAGCCCTTCTTACAAGGGAGCGGCTCCTTCGGACTTTGCCATTACTGGTATTACTTTAAATGGAGAAGAATATACCGGACAGTGCTTCAATATAAACTCTGAGACTGGAGAAATAACAGTCAGCAACACAAAAAATGCACCAGTGGGTACGTATAAGATTTCCATATCATGTATCTCAAATGGCAAAAGATATGAATATAAGGATATTGTAACCGTTAACATGCTTAAAGCAGTACCAGAAGGAGTAAAAGTAGAACCTAATAAACTGGAAATTAAATTAGGCTACATTATCAACAATGAGGAACAAATTGAACTGCCTACAGCACAAGTGACAACAGATGGAGATCATGTTTCTATTAGTCAATATGCTATCCAGTGTTCTGAAAGATGGAGTCTTATATGCTGATTTTGCTAAATTATTCCAAATATCTCAAACAGGTGTAATTTCAGCAATAGAAGGATATGAAAATGCAGAACCAGGAATCTATACGCTTAACTTAAAGTTAAAAACTAATGCCATGGATAAAGAAAGCGAAGACGGTATATTTGAAAATGCATTGACTATTGACATCACTTCTGAACCATTGAAATTAACATATACTCCTTCGGAAGAATTTATCGAAGAAGCTACAGTTGAGCAGCCTAATACTAAATATGATACGAAAACTGCTCCTATTATGATGGGTTCCAAAGATGATATAGCTTTTAGCATTGAAAGTGTTACGCCAGAAACAGACCAAAGTGGTAGCCCAACAATTAATAAATTTACAATCGATAATGAAGGTAAAATTCACGTAGCAGCACAACATGGTTTTAAAACCGGAGAAATCTTCAATATAAGCGTTAGAGTTAAGAATAAATATGCACCCGAAGGTATTGCTTTTTCTAATGTTCTAAAATTAGAGACAGTTAATTTCATTCACCCTATTGAAAACTTCGAATATGGAAAATCAGGAATAGTAAATCAGGTTGAAAAAAGTAAGTTCACTATTAAGAAAAATGATGCATTCAAAGGTGATAAAGTTTCTTTTACATGGCTTACTGAAGGATTGGATAAAACTATCATAGAACAACTGCAACCGGGATTTAGCCCCGAAACAGGAGAATTTACGGTTGAAAAAGGAAACAAATTGCCTGTTGGAGAGTATCTTATTCGAGTAGAAGCGAAAAACCAAAAAAGTGAAGATAACAATCCAACAATAGCAGAATTCACCCTAAAAATAGGGTTAAATCCTAATAACTTCACTACATTCAGTTATGGAAATAACTATAGTAAATACTACTCTGGCGATTTCTCCGATGCCAAATATGATAATCAATTCCGATACAGAGAATCAACAGATATAGAAAAAATTAAACCGATACTTGAATCATTCGATTTCAATCCGAATGCAAAACCCGGTTATACTCCTACAGTATCATTCAAAGTTGTAAAAACCCGAAAAGTCGGTATTGGGGGAGTAAATACCAATACTGGAGAATTCAAATTCAATTGGCCTACTGGAAAAGACGATATGTCATTTGCTGATGCAGCTATGGTTACTGCCACAGCATATGATGGCACAACTTATAGTAATGCAGATGATGATCCAACTGCTGTTTCAGCATCTTTACCTGTTTTTGTCCATATATCAATGTTAGGAGGAACTGTTTCGAAACCTACAGATAATTATAGAATAGAATATGTACCGTTTGTACTTAAAACATCTCCTAAAAATGGAGGAGAATTGCAAGGCAAACTTAATATTTATGAAACAAAAAATGAGCAAACCAACCCAATTAGTTGGTCATTGGATAATCAACATTTTGCCATAGATTATGCACGTACATTCTATTACTATAACATTGCCGGTATCAGAAGCGAAATAGACAACGATTATGAAGGAGGTGAAGAAAAGCCTAATGGTACAGCCCATGAAACTGGAGCTGATGCAAATAATCCTTTCGTTGTAAATCTATGGCTTAAAAATAATGCTAATACTGGTGCAAAAGATCCAGTTTCAGGTTTTATAAAAGACGGTGGAGAACCTAAAACTGATTTTACCAAAACCCTTGCATACGTAGACAATAGTAACGGAAGCAATTTTATCGTAAAAGTCCTTCCAAACAAATGGTTTGAACATGGATATGCCAACGGGCTATTTATTGCCCAAATGACTTATACAGCCAAACCTAATGGAGATATTACAACCGCAGATAAAAAGGATATTAAAAACAAGGGAGTAAAAACATTCCCATTCGTAATTTGGCTTGATGAAAAATTTGGAGAATAAAAAATAACCAAAAAACACTAATACGATAATTATGTATAATATAATAACTAAAACAATCAGTCACAGAGGGTTTATCACCCTCTTGGCTTTGATAATGTCAATAACCCTATATGCCCAAAACATGGTCAAAGGAACAGTTATTGACGAAACAGATATTCCACTGATCGGTGCCACTGTCATGGTAAAAGGAAATACAGGAGGAACTATTACAGATATAGATGGCAATTTTACCATTAGTGCTAAAAAAGGAGCTATCATCACAGTTTCTTATATTGGTTATAGGACACAAGAAGTTAAATTTGAAGGTCAACAAAACTAACGATTAAGATGATGCCTGACAGCAAAGCACTTGATGAGGTGGTAGTGGTTGGTTATGGTTCCATGAAACGTAGTGACTTAACAGGTTCAGTCGCTTCTGTCGCTGCAAAAGATGTAGAAGGTTTTCAAAGTAGCTCTGTATTAGGAGCATTAGGAGGACAAATAGCTGGTGTACAAATCACACAATCAGATGGTGGTCCTGGTTCAGGTTTTAACATCAACATTCGTGGTGTCGGAACAATGACCGGAGATGCATCTCCCCTTTTTATTGTTGATGGTTTCGAAGTTGATAATATTGAAAATATTGCTAACTCGGATATTGAATCAATGGAGTTTCTAAAAGATGCCTCTTCTTCCGCGATTTATGGTGCACGTGCAGCCAATGGTGTTGTTATGATTACAACAAAATCAGGAAAAGCAGGAAAACCGACTATCACATATAACGGTTCTGCAAGTTACCGTAAAATTACAAAAAAATTAGACTTATTGACTCCTTATGAATTTGTAAAATTACAAAGTGATATCGATCCTAAATATACTGATACGTACTATAAAATAGGAAATGATGATGACGGTGTTCCTTATCGTTATCAATCTTTGGATGAATACATAGGTCAAAAAGGAGTAAATTGGCAAGATGAAACATTTAATCCAACATGGTCACAAGACCATAATCTATCAATTACCGGTGGAGATGAGAAAACAACCTATTCTCTCTTATTTACACGCTATAATGAAAACGGTATTTTCAATAATAGTGGATTCGATAGAACCACAGCGAAATTTCGTATCAAACAAAAAATAACTAAGAGTATTTCATTCGATGCTACCGTAAATTATGCCCAAACCAATAAAAAAGGGGTAGGTACAACAGCCGATTCAGGTCGTTTCAATATGTTAGCACAAATTCTTAGTGCTCGTCCTACTGGTGGTTTGAAACTTACAGATGAAGAATTGCTTGCTTCTGCTATTGACCCTGTAATGTTAGAGGACGGAACTAGTTTAGCACAAGTAAACCCTGTTAGACAAACTGAATCTGTTACTAACAAGAAAAGATCTGAAATGTGGTCAACAAATGTTGGTTTAACCTGGCAAATAAGAAAAGGGCTAACTTTTAGGAGTACTGCAACCTATAATACAACTAATAGCCGTACAGATAAATTCTATAAAGATGGTTCTAAGGAAGCTTACCGTAATGGGCAGAAACCATATGGAGATACTCAAATGGGACGTGATCTACGCTGGACAAACTCAAACAATTTAACCTGGAAACAAAACATCAATAAAAAGAACAGCTATGATGTAATGTTAGGACATGAAATTTCATATCGCAGTACAGAATATCTGTTAGGGCAAGCTATGGATTTTCCTTTCGACCATCTAGGCAATAATAATTTGGGATTAGGTGCTACTCCAAGTAAGGTCGTTACTGATTTCGGAGACAAAAAATTACTCTCTTTCTTTGCACGTGGTAATTATAATTATGACAATCGTTATTTGTTAACAGCGACAGTACGTGCTGATGGTTCAACTGTATTCTCTAAGAAAAACAAATGGGGCTTTTTTCCCTCATTCTCCGCTGCGTGGCGCGTATCTGAAGAAGCATTTATGAAAGACCTTGATTTTATTTCTAACTTCAAAGTTCGTTTAGGTTGGGGTATTGTAGGTAATGACCGTATTTCCAATTATCTATCACTAGATTTATATCAAAACAATAAATATGGAATAGGTAACAGTCCAGTAACAGTACTAACCCCCAAACAAATCAAAAATCAAAATTTGAAATGGGAAGGTTCATCCAGCGTCAATTTAGGTGTAGACCTAGGTTTCTTTGCAAACCGTTTGAATTTTACAGCAGATTTCTTTATTAAAGATACTAAGGACTTACTACTGGCCCAAGAATTAGCCCACGTCACAGGTTTCAGTACTCAATATCAAAATATTGGAAAAATCCGAAACAGTGGTATCGAATTAAGCCTAAGCACTACTAATATTCAAACAAAATCATTCACTTGGAATACCAATCTTAATATTTCATTTATCCGAAATGAGCTAAGAGCATTAGAATCAGGAGCTAACTACAAAACAACTCGTTCAGGGTTTGATAGTAACTTTACACAAGATGACTATATTGCTATGGTAGGTTCATCCTTGGGACTGATATATGGTTATGAATTTGATGGTGTATACCAATATTCAGATTTCTACAAGACTCCAGATAATAAATGGGTATTAAAAGAAGGAATCACCAACAATACGCGTTATACAGATGCAGATGGCTTAAAACCAGGTGTGGTAAAATATAAGGATCAAAATGGAGATGGCATCATCACAACTGACGATCGTACTGTCATTGGTAATGCTCTACCGAAATGGTATGGAGGTATAACTAACACATTGAATTACAAAGGTATAGATTTCAGCTTCATGTTCCAATTCAATTATGGAAATGATATTTATAATGCAACTAGGTTATATGCAACACAAACTAGAAGTGGACGTAGAAATATGATGGCTGAAGTAGCCGACCGATGGAGTGAAACAAATGCATCCAATAAAGTTCCTTCAGCTAAAGGTTATATTACTAACGATGTCTACTCACGTTTTGTAGAAGACGGTTCCTTCCTCCGACTAAAAAATATAACATTAGGATATACTTTACCTCAAAAATGGACAAAAAAAGCATATATATCCAAGCTCCGTGTTTACGCCAGTGGACAAAACTTATTCTGTGTGAGTGGGTATAGTGGGTATGATCCAGAAGTTAGTACTGCCGGTAGTAATCCAATGACACCAGGTCTAGACTGGGGAGCTTATCCTAAGAGTAGAGTATTTACATTTGGTATTGATCTTCAATTCTAATAAAATGAACGCAATGAAAAAGATTTTCTATTATATATTTATATCAGCGATATGCATACTCCCATTCTCATGCTCGCTTGACGAAGAATCAAGAACTGAAATAGATAAAAACAGATTTATGTTGAATGCGCAAGAAGCAGAAACAGTACTGTTAGGCGTCTATCAAAGTTTAATTACTGATGCCATGTATGGATTCAATCTTTCTATTCTTTTCAACCTTGCAACAGACTGTGAACAAGTAGAGGGAAGTACTACCGAGAATTTCCGTATCATTCCAAGTAATGCATTTAATGCGAGTCAGGCAGAAGTGCAAGCAACATGGGCAGCTTTATACAAAGCTATTTACAATGCGAATGACTTCATGGAAATACTGCAACAACGTATGAAAACTTATAACGAGGCAGACAAGCAACTGGCTTATATTTATTTAGCAGAAGCTAGAGCTATACGTGGTATGTGCTATTTTGAATTAGTTCGTAGATTTGGAAATGTTCCCCTTATGACCACTACAGCAATGTCTGAACAAGCGCCAAATACATTTGTACAGGAAAAGCCTGAAGTCATTTATGAATTTATAGAGAAAGATTTGAAATACGCCATTCAGAATCTACCATATGCAAAAGAAGATACGGATCGTCAAAATAATAAATTCCGTATGTCTAAAGGTGCAGCTTTAGGATTGCTGACTAAAGTTTACGCAACGTGGGCAGGTTATCCATTAGAAAATCATTCCAAATGGGAAGAAGCTGCCAAGACAGCTAAGACCTTAATAGAATCTCGTCAACATGACTTATTAAATGATTATGAGCAATTATGGCTGAACACATGCAATGGAATTTGGGATCCGACCGAAAGTCTGATTGAGCTTAGTTTCTATAGTACTACAGCAGCAGGAGGCTCCAGTGATGCCTGTGGACGTATTGGAAAATGGAATGGAGTAAAAACAACTGTAATTGCAGGAGAGCGAGGCAGTTGTGCCGGCAACGTTAAAGTTATTCATCCTTTCGTTATTAAATGGAGAGAAAAGATTTAGCTGAAGGCGAAGAATTTACAGAAAACTCTGTTATCAAAGATAAGCGTTACAATGTGTCTATCGCTAATTATCAATACAATGCCGATAAGACATTGTATGCAAAAGGCAAAAGTGATACGGAAGAAACGGCTTTAAAGAATGATTGCGATAAAACAAAGAAAAATAAAGAAAAGCAGAACTATACTCCTGCAAAATGGGATATTGAGAAATATGTAATTTATCAAAGCAAATTGATTAATAATGACAAATCAAATGTAAATTGGTATTTCTTACGTTATGCTGACGTTTTATTACTCTATGCAGAAGCTCTTAATGAGTGGAAACAAGGGCCTACAAAAGAAGCTTATGATGCAATAAATAAAGTTCGCTATCGTGCTTATGGCAATAATGAACATGACTTAAATAATCTTTCCATTGATGAATTTCGTAAAGCAATTCAAGACGAACGTGCCTATGAACTTGCATTTGAAGGACATCGCCGTTTAGATTTAGTTCGCTGGGGAATTTATTACAAGACCGTAAAAGAGACTTCAAGAGCCATTACGCTATGGTTCACGGATGATAAGGGCAACCAACCCTATAATACAGCAGGAAGATATACTAAACTTGGAAAACATGAGCTTTATCCCATCCCACAACGTGATATGGACTTATGTGAACAGTTTGTACAAAATCCAAATTGGAACTAAATAAAAAAATCCTCTCCAATATGCCCTCACCAAGGCATATTGGAGAATATTAAAACCTTTTTCAACAAAATCGAAACTTGAAAAGCAGAGTTCAAACACCTTTTGGACAATCCTGCAACGCAAAGTTTGCCCTTTCCACTACTTTTGTATCAGTTACAAAACTTCTAAAAACAATCACTTAAAATGAATAACATGAAAAAGAAACTTGTTCTCTTTGCTTCGGTTACTATTGCACTTGCATCGTGCCAGACAGCCCCAAAGGAAGACTACAGTTGGATTAAAAAAGGACTGGATGTAGCTTCTGCACAATTACAGCTTTCAGCAGAAGAAGTTGACGGTACAGGCCAGCTTCCACGTTCTATCCGCACAGGTTATGATATGAATTTCCTTTGCCGTCAGTTGGAAAGAGACTCATTGACTTTCAAAGACTCACTCCGCGCACAACCGACAGCAGAACAACTGGGCAAACGCCGTCTTTGCGGTGTTTACGACTGGACAAGCGGTTTCTTCCCCGGTTCTTTATGGTACGCATACGAACTGACAGGAAACGATACACTGAAAACAGAAGCTATCCAATATACCAATCTACTGAATCCGGTACGCTATTATAAAGGCACACACGATTTGGGATTCATGATTAATTGCAGCTACGGTAATGCAGAACGTCTTGCACCCAACGACACAATCGCAGCAGTGATGAGAGAAACAGCCGACAATCTTTGCGGACGTTTCGACGATTCTATCGGTGCTATCCGCTCATGGGATTTCGGAACGTGGAACTTCCCGGTTATCATCGACAACATGATGAACCTTGACCTTCTGTTCAACGTAGCAAAAGCAACCGGTGACAGCAAATATAAAGATATTGCTATCAAACATGCCATGACTACCATGCACAACCATTTCCGTCCTGACTATACTTGCTGGCATGTAGTGAGCTATAACAATGACGGTACAGTGGAAAAGAAACAAACTTTCCAAGGCAAGAACGATGATTCTTCATGGGCACGCGGACAGGCATGGGCTGTATATGGTTATACAGCTTGCTATCGTGAAACAAATGACAGCACTTTCCTGAACTTCGCCGTCAAAATTGCCGACATGATTATGAATCGTGTAAAGACAGACGATGCTATCCCATACTGGGATTATGACGCTCCCGTCGCAGAAGAAACTCCGCGTGACGCTTCGGCTGCTTCTGTTACTGCTTCGGCATTAATCGAATTAAGCACAATGGTTCCCGATGGAAAGAAATACCTGGATTACGCAGAAAAGATTCTGAAGAGCTTGTCAAGCGACGCATATCTTGCAAAAGTTGGCGACAACCAGGGATTCATCCTGATGCACTCTGTAGGTTCACTGCCTAACGGCTCTGAAATTGATACTACGCTGAATTATGCTGACTACTACTATTTGGAAGCATTGAAGAGATTCATGGACCTGAAAGGTATCAACTACAAAAATATCTAAGACATAAAACCATAACACCGATTATATCATGAATAAGACTTTAAAGTATATCGTTCTGCTGGCAATCGCTTGTTTTGTAGGCAGAGCTAGCGCCCAAGAGTTGAAAAGCGAAGTATTTTCGCTTCTCAACCTCGACTACCCGGGACTGGAAAAAGTAAAAGCCCTGCATCAGGAAGGTAAAGACGAAGATGCCGCAAAAGCATTGCTTGACTACTACCGGGCTCGCACTAATGTAAAAACTCCGGATATTAACTTGAAAAAAGTCACTATCGGCAAAGAAGAGCAACAATGGGCGGACGACGCACTGAAGCATACTTTCTTTGTTCACAAAGGTTATCAGCCTTCTTATAACTACGGAGAAGACATCAACTGGCAATACTGGCCGGTAAAGGATAACGAACTTCGCTGGCAGCTTCACCGTCACAAATGGTTTACTCCGATGGGTAAGGCTTACCGTGTATCCGGTGATGAAAAATATGCCAAAGAATGGGCATACCAATACATCGACTGGATTAAAAAGAATCCGTTAGTGAAGATGGACAAGAAAGAGTACGAAATGGTAAGTGATGGAAAAATCAAAGGCGAAGTGGAAAACGTACGTTTCGCATGGCGTCCTCTGGAAGTGAGCAACCGTTTGCAAGACCAGACTTCACAGTTCCAGTTGTTCCTGCCTTCTCCTTCTTTCACTCCGGACTTCCTGACTGAATTCCTGGTGAACTACCACAAACATGCCGTACATATCTTAGGCAACTACTCCGACAAGGGTAATCACTTGCTGTTCGAAGCCCAACGCATGATTTATGCCGGCGCTTTCTTCCCTGAATTCAAAGATGCTCCGGCTTGGAGAAAAAGCGGTATCGACATTCTGAACCGTGAAATCCATGTACAGGTATATGAAGACGGCGGACAGTTTGAACTCGACCCGCACTATCATCTTGCCGCTATCAACATTTTCTGCAAGGCATTAGGTATCGCAGATGCCAACGGATTCCGCAAGGAATTTCCGCAGGATTATCTGGATACTATCGAAAGTATGATTATGTTCTACGCAAACATCTCTTTCCCGGATTACACTAACCCATGTTTCAGCGATGCCAAGTTGACAACAAAGAAAGAAATGGTGAAGAACTACAAGTCATGGAGCAAATTGTTCCCGAAAAACCAGGTTATCAAATACTTCGCAACAGAAGGCAAAGAAGGTGCATTGCCGGATTATATGTCCAAAGGTTTCCTGAAATCAGGTTTCTTCGTATTCCGTAATTCTTGGGGAATGGATGCCACTCAGATGGTAGTAAAAGCCGGACCGAAGGCATTCTGGCACTGCCAGCCGGACAACGGTACTTTCGAACTTTGGTTCAACGGCAAAAACCTGTTCCCGGATTCAGGCTCATATGTATATGCAGGCGAGGGTGAAGTTATGGAACAACGCAACTGGCATCGCCAAACTTGTGTGCACAACACTGTTACTCTGAACAACAAGAACCTGGATACTACGGAATCTGTTACCAAACTCTGGCAGCCGGAAGGTGCAATCCAAACTTTGGTTACTGAAAATCCGAGCTACAAGAATCTGAAACACCGTCGTTCCGTATTCTTCGTTGATAACACTTACTTTGTAATTGTAGACGAAATGGCGGGCAGCGCCAAAGGTTCTATCAACCTTCATTACCAGATGCCGAAGGGAGAAATCGCAAACAGCCGCGAAGACATGACATTCCTCACTCAGTTCGAGGATGGAAGCAACATGAAATTGCAATGTTTCGGACCTGACGGTATGAGTATGAAAAAAGAACCCGGATGGTGTTCAACTGCTTACCGCAAACGTTACAAACGTATGAATGTATCGTTCAACGTGAAGAAAGACAGCGAAGAAGCTGTACGTTACATCACTGTTATCTACCCGGTTAAGAAGAGCGCAGATGCCCCTAAATTTGCAGCTAAATTCAAGAACAAGGCGTTCGATGAAAACGGACTGGAAGTAGAAGTGAAAGTGAACGGAAAGAAACAGTCATTAAAATATAAACTATAAAAAAGCTGACTAAACAGTCGGTTGTGTCCCCAATTCTCCTCCCTCCGGAAGGAGGGAAATCAGAGATGCGACCGACTGTTTAGTCAGTCTCTTTCACCATTATGAAAAACTATTACTACTCTTCTCCCCTACTCCTTCCATTGGCTGCATTAAGCCTCGCTTCCTGCGGCAACCAAAAGAAAGAAGAAACCAAACGCCCGAACATCATCTTTATGATGACGGACGACCATACCACCCAAGCGATGTCCTGCTATGGTGGAAACTTGATCCAAACTCCTAACATGGACCGGATTGCCAACGAAGGCATCCGCTTCGACAACTGTTATGCAGTCAACGCCCTCTCCGGCCCTTCACGTGCTTGTATCCTCACCGGCAAATTCAGCCACGAAAACGGTTTTACCGATAACGCAAGCACATTCAACGGCGACCAGCAGACATTCCCAAAACTTCTCCAACAAGCCGGATACCAAACCGCAATGATCGGTAAATGGCATCTTATCAGCGAACCGCAAGGTTTCGACCATTGGAGCATCCTCAGTGGCCAGCATGAACAAGGTGACTACTACGACCCCGACTTTTGGGAAGACGGCAAGCATATCGTAGAAAAGGGATATGCAACGGATATTATCACTGACAAAGCAATCGAATTTCTCGAAGGCCGCGATAAGAACAAACCGTTCTGTATGATGTATCATCAGAAAGCGCCGCACCGTAACTGGATGCCTGCTCCCCGCTACTTGGGTATTTTCAACAATACCACTTTCCCGGAACCGGCCAACCTGTTCGATGACTACGAAGGACGTGGAAAGGCAGCCCGTGAACAAGATATGTCCATCGAACACACGCTGACTGAAGACTGGGATCTCAAGCTACTGACCCGCGAAGAGATGCTGAAAGATACCACAAACCGTCTTTACAGCGTATATAAACGCATGCCTCTCGAAGTACAGGATAAATGGGATTCTGTATATGCACAGCGTATCGCTGAATATCGCAAGGGTGATTTGAAAGGCAAGGCATTAATCAGTTGGAAATATCAACAGTATATGCGCGACTATCTGGCTACCACATTAGCGGTAGATGAAAATATCGGTCGCCTGATGAATTATCTCGAAAAGATTGGTGAACTGGACAACACCATTATTGTCTACACTTCCGACCAAGGTTTCTTCCTTGGCGAACACGGCTGGTTTGACAAACGCTTCATGTACGAAGAATGTCAACGTATGCCGCTTATTATCCGCTATCCGAAAGCTATCAAGGCAGGAAGCACAAGCAATGCCATCAGTATGAACGTGGACTTTGCCCCTACTTTCCTCGACTTTGCCGGAGTGGAAATCCCGTCTGATATCCAAGGCGCATCCTTGAAACCGATATTGGTAAACGAAGGCAAAACTCCCGCCGACTGGCGCAAAGCCGCTTACTATCATTACTACGAGTATCCGGCTGAACATTCTGTAAAACGCCACTATGGTATCCGTACACAGGATTTCAAGCTCATTCATTTCTACAATGATATCGACGAATGGGAAATGTATGACATGAAAGCCGACCCGAGAGAAATGAACAACGTCTTTGGCAAACCGGAATATGCAGAGAAGCAGCAGGAATTGATGCAGCTTCTCCAAGATACCCAAAAGCAATATAAGGATACCGACCCCGATGAAAAGGAAAAAGTTCTTTTCAAAGGCGACAGAAGACTGATGAAGAACAGATAAAGATTAACCAAAAAACAATTATATCATGGATAGAAGAAGTTTCTTAAAAAACACAGGCTGGTCTTTCCTCGGATTGGCAGCTTCAGGCAGTTTATTGGGAGCTTGCGCACCAGGAAGCAAGGATGCCAAGAAAATTATGCCATCAGCAAGCAACCTCAAAATGTATTGGGGCGACTTACACAACCACTGTAACATCACATACGGACACGGCGACATGCGCGACGCTTTTGAAGCGGCAAAAGGACAATTGGATTTTGTCAGCGTAACCCCTCATGCCATGTGGCCGGATATTCCCGGCGCGGACGACCCTCGTCTGAAATGGGTAATCGACTACCACACAGGTGCTTTCAAACGTTTACGTGAAGGCGGCTACGAGAAATATGTAAAGATGACGAACGAGTACAACAAGGAAGGTGAATTCCTGACATTCGTAGGATACGAGGCGCATAGCATGGAACATGGCGATCATGTTGCATTGAACTATGATTTGGACGCACCACTTGTAGAATGTACTTCAATCGAGGATTGGAAAGAAAAAGCCAAAGGACACAAGGTATTCGTCACTCCGCACCATATGGGATACCAAGGCGGTTATCGCGGTTACAACTGGAATTGCTTTACCGAAGGTGATATTACTCCGTTCGTAGAAATGTATTCCCGCCACGGTCTGGCAGAAAGCGACCAGGGCGATTATCCTTATCTGCATGATATGGGACCGCGCCAGTGGGAAGGAACGATTCAATACGGTCTTGACCAAGGCAAGAAATTTGGTATCATGGCTTCTACCGACCAGCACTCCGGTTATCCGGGAAGTTATGGCGACGGACGTATCGGTGTACTGGCTCCGTCACTGACCCGTGACGCTATCTGGGAAGCGCTCCGCACCCGTCACGTATGCGCCGCGACAGGTGACAAGATTCTTATAGATTTCCGTTTGAACGACGCCCTTATGGGTGATGTAGTTCGTGGCAACAGCCGTCGCATCTATCTGAACGTAACGGGCGAAAGTTGCATTGACTATGTAGATATTGTGAAGAACGGCCAGATTCTGGCCCGTATGAACGGCCCGTTGACTCCGGTTGCCCCGGAAGGCGATACCGTACGTTGCAAAGTGAAAGTTGATTTCGGTTGGAACCGTGAAGAAAGATACGTACATTGGCAAGGTAAACTGTCACTGGACAAAGGACAGCTTCATAGCGTGACTCCTTGTTTCCGTGGCGCAGCCTTCACTTCTCCGCAAGAAGGTGAAACTGAGTTCCACACACATGTCAACCGCATCGTATCTGTCGGCAACAAAGAAACCGAATTGGATATGTATAGCAGCAAGAACCCGAACACAACAACTGCGGCCATGCAAGCTGTAATCCTTGATGTTGAGATGCCGAAAGACGGTAAGATTATCGCTGAATTCAACGGCAAGAAGTTTGAACATACATTGGGCGAACTGCTCGAAGGTTCACGTTCGCACTTCATGATCGGCTGGTTGAGCGAAGCAATCCTCTTCAACCGTGCAATGCCGGAAAGCTGCTTCACAGTAGAGCACTATATGGAAGATAAAGAGCCTCAACGCGATACTGACTATTACTATGTACGCGTCCGCCAACGTGACGGACAATGGGCTTGGAGTTCACCAATCTGGGCAGAAAGAGTGTGATTTTCAGCTATTAAGCAATAAATATCAAGCATTACTTTGCAGATATGGAAAAAGAATACGCTATAGGGATAGACCTTGGCGGAACTTCTGTGAAATACGCCCTTATTGATAATGAAGGCGTATTTCATTTTCAAGGAAGTTACCGTCGAAAGCCGATGTATCAGCAGAAGCTGTCATCGGGCAGTTGATTACCGCCATCAATGAAGTGAAGGCTTTTGCAGAAAAGCAAGGACTAAAGGTGGACGGCATAGGAATCGGAACACCGGGAATCGTAGATTGTACGAACCGTATTGTTCTGGGGGCGCGGAAAATATCAAAGGCTGGGAAAACCTGCACTTGGCAGACCGCATTGAATCGGAAACCGGTATTCCGGCTTTATTGGGAAATGACGCCAATCTGATGGGATTGGGCGAAACGATGTACGGAGCTGGCCAAGGCTCTACCCATGTTGTTTTCTTAACGGTAGGAACCGGTATCGGCGGTGCGGTAGTCATCGACGGCAAACTGTTCAATGGTTATGCTAACCGGGGAACGGAATTGGGGCATGTGCCTCTAATAGCCAACGGCAAACCTTGTGCCTGTGGCTCTGTCGGCTGTCTGGAGCATTATGCTTCTACTTCAGCTTTGGTGAGACGTTTCAGCCAACGGATAGCGGAAGCCGGCATTTCTTATCCGGGTGAAGAAGTCAACGGAGAACTGATTGTACGTCTTTACAAAGAAGGCGACAGGATTGCGACCGAATCCCTCGAAGAACATTGTGACTTCCTGGGACATGGAATCGCCGGATTTATCAATATCTTCAGCCCGCAAAAAGTCGTAATCGGTGGCGGACTTTCTGAAGCCGGAGACTTTTATATTCAGAAAGTAAGTGAGAAAGCTCACCGCTATGCCATCTCCGACTGTGCCGTGAATACGGAAATCATGGCTGCCGCATTAGGCAATAAAGCCGGAAGTATCGGAGCCGCCTCCCTTGTGTTTACTCAATTTTCCGCCCCCAATCTAATTAAATTATGAAAAGAAATTTAGGAATGCTGGCGCTGATTATGGCGTTCTGGTTCACCATCTCATTTATTACTAATATTCTGGGACCACTCATTCCGGACATTATTCACAATTTCAACCTGAGCGACCTGGCGATGGCGGGATTTATCCCGACTTCCTTCTTTCTGGCTTACGCCATCATGTCCATCCCTGCCGGACTGCTTATCGACCGTTTCGGTGAAAAGCCGGTATTATTCGGTGGATTCCTGATGCCGTTCATCGGAACAATCCTGTTTGCCTGTATGCACACCTATCCGATGTTGCTGGCTTCTTCTTTCATCATCGGACTGGGAATGGCTATGTTGCAAACCGTATTGAATCCGCTTCAACGTACCGTAGGCGGAGAAGAGAACTATGCTTTCATTGCCGAACTGGCACAATTCATGTTTGGAATCGCTTCTTTCCTGAGTCCTCTGGTATACACGTATCTGATTCGGGAACTCGACCCTGTGACTTATACTGCCGGAAAAGGTTTCTTTATTGATTTGCTGGCAGACGTTACCCCAAGAGAAATGCCTTGGGTATCCCTTTACTGGGTATTCGCTTTAATCCTGCTGGTAATGTTGGTTGCTGTCAGTGTATCCCGTTTCCCGAAAATCGAATTGAAGGAAGATGAGAAAAGCGGTTCCAGGGACTCATATCTGGCTTTATTCAAACAGAAATATGTCTGGTTGTTCTTCTTGGGAATCTTCTGCTATGTAAGTACGGAGCAGGGAACCTCTATCTTTATGAGCACGTTCCTTGAACAATATCACGGCGTGAATCCGCAGACTGACGGCGCACAAGCCGTGAGTTACTTTTGGGGACTGATGACTGCCGGATGCCTGGTAGGCATGGTGTTATTGAAGTTGATTGACAGCAAGCGATTGTTGCAGTTCTCAGGAGTGTTGACGATTGTATTGTTGCTCTCCGCACTGTTCGGAAACAAAGAAGTATCGCTCATTGCTTTCCCTGCTATCGGATTCAGCATTTCGATGATGTATTCCATCGTATTCTCATTGGCATTGAATTCCGCATCACAACATCACGGTTCTTTTGCCGGCATCCTGTGTTCGGCAATCGTAGGCGGAGCCGGTGGACCGATGATTGTCAGTACGATAGCGGATGCGACATCACTTCGTACCGGTATGCTGTTTATCCTCGTTTTTTAGTATACATCACCTTTATCGGTTTTGGGCTCGCCCGTTGATTAACAACAAGACAGTAAAACTGAAAGAGCTGTTTAAAAAAGCATGATTATGAAACAACGAACCTATATTTTCCTATTGTTCTCCATCCTGCTGTCCGCAAACGGGTATGCGCAGAAAGGCATCATGCATCTGAGTCAGCAGACACTGATGCACGAAGTCCGCGAAACGCCTTCTCCACTGGATGGACAGCATATTGCAGTCAACCCGCCGCGTTTCATGTGGCCGGATAAGTTTCCTCATCTCGGCGCTGTTCTCGACGGTGTGGAAGAAGAGGATTACAAACCGGACGTGACCTACCGTATCCGCATTGCACGCGATCCGGAGTTCAAGTCAGAGGTAATCACTGCGGAAAGGAAGTGGGCTTTCTTCAATCCTTTCAAGCTGTTCGGAAAGGGGAAATGGTATTGGCAACACGCCTATGTGGACAAGAGCGGAAAGGAAGAATGGTCACCCGTTTACCATTTTTATGTAGACGACCAGACACGCACGTTCAATCCGCCTTCACTACAAGAAGTATTGGCTAAATTACCTAAGACCCATCCCCGCATCCTGCTCGATGCCAACGACTGGGACAACATCATCGAACGGAACAAGAATAATCCTGAGGCACAAGCATATATCACGAAAGCCAATAAATGCCTGAATCATCCTTTGAAGCATTTGGAAGAAGAGATTGATACGACACAAGTTGTCAAACTGACCAATATTGTGCAGTATCGTTCCGCCCTGATCCGTGAAAGCCGGAAGATTGTAGACCGTGAAGAAGCGAATATCGAAGCGATGGTACGCGCCTATTTGCTGACTAAAAATGAAGTGTATTATAAAGAAGGCATCAAACGCCTTTCCGAAATTCTTTCCTGGAAAAACAGTAAATATTTTGCAGGAGACTTCAATCGTTCTACTATCCTGTCCATGAGTACTTCGGCTTATGACGCATGGTATAACCTGCTGACACCGGAAGAAAAGAAGTTGCTTTTAGGAACTATCCGTGACAACGGCAAGAAATTCTATCACGAATACGTCAACCATCTTGAAAATCGTATTGCGGACAACCACGTTTGGCAAATGACTTTCCGTATTCTGAATATGGCAGCCTTTGCTACGTATGGCGAACTTCCGATGTCTTCTACTTGGGTAGACTATTGCTACAACGAATGGGTATCCCGTCTGCCGGGACTGAATACCGATGGCGGATGGCACAACGGTGATTCTTATTTCCATGTCAATCTCCGTACATTGATCGAAGTCCCCGCTTTCTACTCCCGTATCAGCGGATTCGACTTCTTTGCCGACCCTTGGTATAATAATAACGCGCTTTACGTTATTTACCAGCAACCGCCATTCTCGAAATCTGCCGGACAGGGTAATTCACACGAGACGAAGATGAAGCCGAACGGGACACGGGTAGGTTATGCGGATGCATTGGCACGTGAATGCAACAATCCTTGGGCAGCCGCTTATGCACGCACGATATTGGAGAAAGAACCGGATATTATGAAGAAAACATTCTTAGGAAAATCCGGTGACTTGACCTGGTATCGTTGTACGACAAAGAAATCCTTACCGGAAGAAGAACGTTCACTAGCTGAACTTCCCATGGCAAAGGTGTTCAATGAAACGGAATCGCAACAATGCATACTTCTTTGGGAGACATAGATAAGAACGCAATGCTGTCATTCCGTTCCAGTCCTTACGGTTCTACCTCCCACGCACTTGCCAATCAGAATGCTTTCAACACATTCTATGGTGGAAAAGCTATTTTCTACAGTAGTGGACATCGTACGGGATTCACAGATGACCATTGTATGTATTCTTATCGTAACACACGTGCGCATAACAGCATCCTCGTCAACGGAATGACACAAAAGATAGGTACGGAAGGATACGGATGGATTCCGCGTTGGTATGAAGGAGAAAAGATTTCATATATGGTTGGAGACGCGTCCAATGCTTACGGCAAAGTGACTTCTCCCCTATGGTTAAAGCGCGGTGAATTGTCCGGCACTCAATACACGCCTGAAAAAGGTTGGGACGAGAACAAAGTAGATATGTTCCGTCGCCATATCATTCAATTGGGAACTACCGGGGTGTATGTGATCTACGATGAACTGGAAGGAAAAGAAGCCGTTACCTGGAGTTACCTTCTGCATACGGTAGAGCTCCCTATGGAAATGCAGGAACTACCCAATGAAGTAAAAGTCACCGGAAAGAATAAAGCCGGCGGCACTTCCGTTGCCCATTTATTCAGTTCGGCCAAAACAGAACAAGTCATCGTGGATACTTTCTTCTGCGCCCCGACCAACTGGAAAAATGTGACGAATGCTCAGGGAAAGGCTCTGAAATATCCCAATCACTGGCATTTCTCCTCTACAACGGTTCCTTGCAAGACTGCCCGTTTCTTAACGGTTATGGATACACATGGAAACAACCGTTCGGATATGAAAGTGATTCGTAAAGGCAATACCATACAGGTAGGCAATTGGGTTATCACTTGTAATCTGACAGATAAAGGAAAAGCGGCTATCAGTGTCACCAATAAGGCTGAAAAGGTTTCCTTGAATTATGACGCAGGTAAAAAGGAAGGTGCAACGATTGTAACTGACCAAGTGAAAGGTAAACAAGTCAACAAGGTTCTGACAGACTACCTGCCTGATTTTGAGATATAATCAGTGCCATTTATACTAAAAAGATTGTCCCATTCTTCTTTTATTACCCAAAGAAGGATGGGACAATCTTATAGATATACGAATTTATAAATCGTAAATAGACAATCTCGGATACTTTGAATAAAGTCCGGTATTCTGCAACTCTTCCTTTTCAGGAATACGGAACAGGTAATATTTACTATTCGGAACAAGGGAGTGTTATCCGGCAGACTGATAATAGTATGTCCCTTAACGGATATTTCTTTATCACCTACCATAATCTTTCCGTCATATTCCTTACGCTCTACCGATTGCTGATTACGGATGAGGTCAGTCAAAGCAAAACCTTCTCCCCACAATTCCTTACGGCGCTCTTTCCATATTCCTGTATCAACGCATCACCGGTTTCCGTAACTGCCGCCGCCGTTGTACCTTCCTTCATACGGGCATCACGCAAAGTCTTTAACAACTGTTGTGCTTCGCCCTCCTTACCTGCCAGATGAGCAGCCGCCTCAGCTTTAATGAGATACATTTCCGAAGTGCGCATCAATACCAAATCCGCCAACATATTGTCGAGATCTTTGAATATGAATTTCTTATTCAACATAGCCCAGTCTCCATAAGCCGTCTGCCCCCAGTCGAATAAATCCTTGCGGTAGTCACCCTCTTCAAACTCTTCCTTGAAATAAGGATCGGCATTGAGACTTGTATAAGCGTCGGATGTGCAGTCTTTGAAATAAAACAGATAACAGGGCATATTGTCGTCAATCGTACATGACAAGCCCCACATCCACTCTTTATTGGTATAATCATTGAATCCACTCTTATATTCATCCTCATTCATCAAATAAGAGTTGATTGCCAAAGCATCTGACGCATAGTCATATGCCTTCTGCCAGTTACGAGCATACAGATGAGTACGTGCCAGCAAGCCCAACGCTACAGAATAATCAATCTGATACTGGGCATTTGCATCATTTCCATGTGAGTAGTTTTCCGGAATAAGCAACAAAGCATCTTCTAAATCACTCAAAGCCTGGGCAAATACTTCAGATACACTGGAAGCCGGTTTTCCCGTCAAAGCAACATCGTTATCCGTCGGTTCGGTATATATTGGAACGCAGACAGCATTCGGGTCTTTATCAATGGCAAAAGAATAGTGCGTAGCCAAAATCATATATGCATACCCACGGGTAGCAAATGCCTGTCCTTTAATCCTTGACTTATCTTCTTTCGTTCCTGCCACATCGTCTATATACTTCAATATGCCGTTACAATTATTAATCGGATCATACATCAAATCCCAAAGTACGCCATTATACTCACCGCGAGAATATCCGTTTGTCAGATTATAACTTCCGGAGAAACCGTAGCTTCTCGTCCTGACAGCGTCCGAACCGGCAAAATCATCATTCAGCATTATGGAACCCATACCAATAGATGCATAAGTAGAACCCGTATTAAAGATATATAGTTCCACGCGCCCCTCAACACACGTTCCGCATTCTTCGTATCTTTATATACATTCGGAGCGTCTAATGAAGTGGTAGGAGTAGTATCCAAATCACATGACACCACTGCACATACCATCAAAATAACTCCACACACATTTTTAAGGTTTATCTTCATTGTTGTATTCATTTTAAAGTTTTACATTGATACCAAATGAAATTGTCTTCATAGCCGGATAACGGAAAGAAGCCATACCACTGACCGGCTGTTCCGGGTCAAGTCCCTGCTGTTTACTGAATGTCAGCATATTTTCAGCTTGCACAAACACGCTTGCATCTTTCAATGTCAACGGGTGCAACCATTTCTTCGGTAAGTTATAGTTAAGTGTTATTGTTTTTAAACGAAGGAAAGAGCGGTCTACCAGCCAACGTGTAGAAGAAGAGGTAAACTTGCTTGTACCATCCTGCGTCAACCGTGGAATATCTGTATTTGTATTTTCCGGTGTCCAGCGGTTCAGGAGCTCTTTACTCATACTATCCCCGTTACCACCGTTTACTCTCATCAGCATCGTTATATCATTATTATAGATTTTTCCACCGATACCATAAGAGAACAACATAGATAACGACAGGTCTTTCCATGTAAGGTCCGATTGGAAACCACCACTCAATTTCGGTAAAGAGCTACCGGCTTTCACTTTCTTATCAGAAGTCAGAGCCGAATAATCATTGGTCAAATGCCTCGTACCGTCAGCGTCATAATAAGCCCATTGCGCATCTCCGGTTTCGGGATCTACACCACCCCATTCATACAACCAGAAGTCATACAATGAACCGCCTTGTACCCATTTCTTGCTGCCTTGCCACATTACTTCCGTAGGTAATTGCACTATTTTATTTTTATAAGTCGTCATATTTACCGACAACCGCCATGTCCAGTCACGAGTCAACACAGGTGTAGCATTCACAGTAAACTCCCAACCGTAGTTTTTCAATTTACCAATATTGGCATCAATGGAACTGAAACCGGAAGAAGGTACCAAATCACGGTTGAACAGCAAATCTTTGGACGCACGGTTAAAATATTCAATCGTACCATTGATACGGTTATTCAAGAAGCCGAAGTCCAAACCGATATTAAAGTTCAGATTCGTTTCCCACGACAAATCAGGAGTTGCCAGACGGGAAGCGTGAAGGGTAGTCTCACCCAGGAAGCTACCGATATCGTATAATTCCTGATAAGCATAATAACCTACATTGTCATTACCTTGAGCACCATAACTGGCACGAAGACTCAGGTTTGACAGCCATCTGTCGGCGACACTTTCATAAAAGACTCCTGATGGATTTTCCAGGAAGCACCGAACGACCAGAATGTTCCCCAACGGTTGTCGGGATGAAAACGTGACGATCCGTCGGTACGCATGGATGCTGATAAGAAATAACGCTGGTTGAAAGAATATTCGGCACTACCGAAATAACTCATCAACTTATACTGATCGCTGTTGCCACTGAAACCTGTCAATGTAGAAGCTGCATCCGGCTCAAAAAAGCCGTCAGTTATGACGCCGGTACGTGAACCGCCAAAGTTGGAAGTATTGTATTCATAATACTCTTGTCCCGCCATCAAATGGACACTGTGGATACCTTTAAAAATATGCGTCCAGTTCACCACGTTGTTGAAAGTCATACCCGTAGTGCGGTAATTGCGCTTGCTAACCGAACCAACCAACGGTTCTTTTCCATAAGTAGGATTCGAGTAATCGTGCGAAAACTTACTGTTGTAATCTATACTCAAAGAGGTTTTGTAAGTTAATCCTTTAATGGGAGTAATCTGCAAATATCCACGTACTGAAGCCGCATCTCGCTTTATCTCATTTTTGTCATAAGGCATGGATTGGACAAAATTATAACCGCGATAAGAACTTTACGATAGTTTCCATAGTCATAGATTTTATTTCCATCGTCACCCCGCAAATATTCGCCTGTATCAGGATTCCGCTCATATACCGGATAAAAAGAAGGTAATGAACGTGCAGCCAATACGATGTTACCAATTGCGGTATCATTCTGCTTCGGATAATCCTGAACAGAATGAGTGCCCGAAACATTCAAGCCGACTTGTAGCCAATCACGCAAATCGGAAGTGATATTGGAACGTAGTGTATAACGCTTGAAACCTGAACAGATATATGCGCCCTGATCGTTCAGATAACCCAGCGAGAAGTAATATTTCGTTTTCTTACTTCCACCTGAGATTCGGGCACTCAAATCCGTATAGTGCGCATCTTGCGTCAAAGCATCCTCCCAACTGTCATCCCACAGCGGGGTAGCTCCTGCTACCAATTTACCATCTACGCCAACCGGCTGGCCATATTTGCTTCCATAAGGATTAATACCAATAGTAGATATCAACTCGGATGAAGATCTCTGCGCAGCATCTTCTGCCGAATGACCATCATCCATATATTTATTGCGCATAGCTTCCCATTGCAGCATAAAATAATCATTGGTACCTAACTGGTCGTAGTCTCTTACCGCACGGCTTGAGAAACCATACTTGGCGGACAATTCGATAACCGGAGCAGAGTCAACGCCCTGTTTGGTGGTAATCATAATTACACCGTTTGCAGCACGTGAACCGTACAACGTAGCAGCGGCAGAATCTTTCAATACAGTGATAGAAGCAATATACTGTGAAGAGATGGAAGACAAAGCGCCGTCATAAGGAACACCGTCTACTACGTAAAGCGGATTGGTAGACGCATTGGCCGACCCGATGCCACGAATATAAATACTGGCGTCTTCTCCGGGTTGTCCGCTCGTTGAGAATGATTGTAAGCCTGCCACACTGCCCTGCAATGCTTTCGAGACACTACTTACTTGTGATGAGGCAATCAATTTTTTATCAACGACTCCTGCGGAACCGGTGAAAGTAGATTTTTTAACTGTGCCATAAGGTACAGTAATGACTACCTCATCAACAGCCAGAGATGTTTCTTTCATCCCTACATTGATAGTTGTACGTCCTTTCACCGGAACTTCCATCGTTTCATAGCCGATATACGAAAAGACAAGAGTTTCTTTTCCGGATACTTTTAACAAGTAATTGCCATCAATTGAGGTAATCGTACCTTGTTGCCCATTACTGCCTTTCACAACAATGGTCACACCTGCCATTCCCTCTCCGTGAGCAGTAACCTTCCCTCGTACTGTGACATCTTGCGCATAAATAGCCATACACAAGAATAACGCACAAAAAGTTCCGATAACTTTAATAGGAACAGCATTCAAACAATAAAATAAAGAATTGGGAGCTTTGTAATTCATCTGCGTGTTATTTGTAGCTTATAGCCTCCCCAGATTGAGCGGTAAATATAAAAAAGGCATGGGAGTCTGTACTTTTGCTTATCCCGAACTCAGGCTCTCGCATTGCCCATCTACAAGGATAAACAACGCCAGCTAGCCCACGCCAAGATGAGATATACAGAACACTACACAAAGCATAGTGTTTGATAAAACATCCTCAGTGGACGCTTTCCGTTGCCTTATCTTCTTGTAGAGTTCAAATTTGCGAGATTTGAGTTCAGAAGATAACGTTTGGTAAACGCCTTTCTTAAATAAGAAAAATATCCCACCGCCCCCGCTGGGGCTAGCTGGATGCTGCAAATATAGAGAGTTAAATTAAGACAGACAAACTTTATTTCACTTTTCTTATTTCTTTCTGTCAGGCAACTTTTCCCAATACTTTATATATAATAGAGCAAAAAAAAACAGGAGAGTTTATTATCACTCTCCTGTTTTTCCTATGAAAATGTAGAAACTGCCTTTTACTAATCTGAAGTTATCTCACAAAAGCGTGTTGCTCATAATATTCATACACGCTTCCATCTTCTTTCTCTTTTTCACGAAGTTCATACACTAGCTCTGTCTCAGTCATCTTAGTCACCGTCCAAACTTCTGTATATCCTTCGTCATCAGTATCAACGATAGTAAGTTTATTACCTGAATATGTCCAAGTACCATGATAATAATTAGTACCACCTGAAAGATTATAGACATCTTTCTCTACGTAAGTTCCATCTTCTTTGAATTCAATAGAATAGCGGTTGGTACCATTCACAAAATCCTCTTTATTATTATTCACCATTTCACCATCCTCCCATTCCTGGTCGAGATAGTACACACCATTCCAGGTTCCAAGCAACAAATCACGTGAACCCACCGAATCTTCGTCATCATCGCCACAAGAACATACACTAAACGATAACAGCACTACTGCCATACATGCAGCCATTTTCCATAAAATTTGTTTCATAATACATTCATTTTACTAATTGTTTATACTAAAAAATCACTTATTTCCAACATTCATTCAAGAAAACCTCATTCATAAACTAAGTTAATATCATTAGTCACAAAATCAATCTCCCAATGAGTGCCTTCTCCACTCTCCCACTGATAATACTCCGCCATACGATTCCACCAGTCCTGAAACTTGGATCCAGTCTCTCCCAAGTCCTTCACTAATTTTTCATATAAAGCATCATTATCAGCAGATACAATTTTAGCCAATTCATTCAAGCCATTCTGACGTTCAAAGAGCTGTTGAATTTCACTCTTCTCTTCCTCAGTCACTTTTCCAACTACTTTTTTCATTTCTTTCTTATATCAAAAGGATCCAGATACGTTATTTCTTTTATTTCCACATTATTCATACAAGTACTCCCTGATTGGCGGATAACAGCCAATAATGCACGTGCCTCACTTCGTTCCAGATGCGAAACAACACATTGTTCATGCGAAGGAGTATTTACTTCCAACGTAGTTTTCCTGTTTAGATAAATACAACGTTTACACTGATAAGCATCACAGATACGGCACAGAGGAGCATAATCCAAACGATAAAGTTGTGCATTCTTGATGTCAAGACCTTTTTTCAAATCTCCTATGGCAGCTTCTTCACCTTCCAGATAAAAAGCCGGACAAACATAAAACTTCCCATCAGATGCCAATGTTATGCTTTCCCATCCGGCATTGCAGTTATTCATCCTGTCTAACATGATACGGTCAGTCAGCAGATTAAGTTGCGGATTCCCTCCCTGAACATAACATAATGCAATCATCTTCGAAACAGCTTGTAATACTTGCTTGTAAATAGTAAAGTCTACATCTGTAAAGTCTGCTATATCAGTAAATATGATATTTAAACGATATATCCTTGGTAGAATACAATCTAAAGACAAATACTTATCAAAGAAATCCTTTTTTGATGTTCGAAGCACATAAGTTTGACCTAGAGCAAACTGATAACTTAAAAATGTGCTCCAATCATTGAAAACAACCACATCTGCTTCTTCCTGACAACCGACGGGGACAATCTTGCTATGGTCAATAGATTCGATAGTTTCCTTATATTCATCAGGAAGTCCGTAATCGGGATACACAAACTGAATCGACAGGTTTTCTTTCATAGCAAAAAATATACCTGCTTTTAAATCATCCAAAGCTATCAGCCTACGTGCCTTATCATTATTTTCATAATAACAAAAAGACGTACTTGTATCGTCTAATTGTATAATCAGATATTGAATCATAGCATTAACAAATTACACTGTTTGACTTCTTTTGCTTCTTCTCAAACTCATCACATTCACCTTCCAATTCCAGCTTACGGAAAAGTTTGTTCCAGTAATAGTTATTGGCATGAACGCGCGCCTTGTGCATTTTGCAGATAGCAGTACTCCGCTGATAAATGGTTGGAGTGTCAGCAGCATCGTAGTTCTCACCTTGACACCATGCACAGCCACTAGCTACCTCACAATCAATACATTCTTTCGCACTCTGCGTACAACGGTCAAGAGTTAAGAATGGACGAAGCTTGTTTTTGTCAATGCCGTCATGAATATTTCCGATAATCCATGCTTTCTTACTACGCAAAGAGTATTGGGCAAAACGAGTACAAGGATAGAAATTACCCACTGCATCCACAGCAAGCATCATACCGGCTCCACACCAATTCTGATTATCCAATACACAATCCATAGGTTTGCCTATATGCTCTGTAAAAAACGAACAAGTGTAATCCTGATAATATCCTCCATCTATAATAGCATCGGCCAGTTGTATAAGCTGTTCCTCAAAAAGAGCCTCATCTCCTTGTTTCCAGACAGGCTCAAAAACACAGTTTATATTAACTTCATGTATGCCCAGGCTGTATAGATGAAGAACACTTTCCTTAATATAAGGAATGTCCGCACTACTGATAGTCACTTTCGTTCCCGCATTTGGAAATTGCTCCAGCCATAACGGTATATTACGTACCACATCTTTGTAAGAACCTTTATCCGTAATTTTATACACACGGTTCAGGTCATGCTTCATCTCCGTACCGTCTATAGTGATGCCGATACTTAAATGCCCTCTATTCTTCTTGATAAAATTCTGCACTTTCACTTCATGGTAATTAATGCCATTAGTAGAGAATGAGAAACGATAGGAGTTGAACCAATGATGGTTTCGCCGGAACATTTCTATCTTAATATAGTCACAAATTCTATCTATCAAATCTATTTCCAAAAAGGGTTCTCCGCCGATAAAATCCCAGACAACGGATTCTTCCCGGAATTCTTCTTCCCGTTCCAAAATATAGTCAATAGCCTGCCTGGCTATCTCCCAAGGCATACGTTCTTTCGTATTCTTACCAACGAGGTAACAATATTTACAAGCAAGCTGACAGTCTTTCGTGACAATGAATGTGATGCTCTTGTCCATGCCGGACTGCCAACCTGCATCTTGTTCTTTTATCTTCATTTAGTAAGTTATCATTTACTTGTATGTAAACATACGTTCGAACAACCCACAAAACATCTTCCCTTGCAGTTATTGTTACAGCCAGTAGTATTTGCTGCATTTGACTTACAAGTAGAAGCACAACTTCTCGTACATTGTCCGCTACAGGTATCTTTACACTTCCCACTACAATCAGAGCAACCACCGCCACCATTAACCTCATCCAAAGGCGGTTCATCAATTTCACATGAAGTGAGAATACTTGGTAATGCAGTCAATGCTATTGCCGGAAGTACAAGTCCTGCCGCTTTCTTAAAGAACTGTCTTCTGGAAATTAGTTCGTCGTTGTTATTTTTCTTTTTCATAAATATAATCCTTTAAATATTAGAAATAAAAACCTGTCTTTACATAAAAATGAGAAGAGCCTTTCTCTTTTCCAAATCTCTGCAAGCCGCAACTAAGAGTGAACTTTTTGTACTTTATTCCCGGCCCGAATTCGCAATAGAAAGAAGTTTTGCCACCTGACGGTTTCAGCGAGTGTCCTGCACCCAATGCCAAATCCACGAATGGTGAAAAGTCAGAGGTCACAGGATAAAAGCCCCGCAAATCGACGTAACCCGTCATGGCAAAACGCAAACCCTGCCCCTTGTAATAATGCGTCAACATATGAGCATCTACACCAATTGATGTCTGAAGATAATCCCCCCACATGATTCCATGAAGCATTCCCAACATGGCACGGGCAGAATAAGTCTTCACATCGTTCACTGTCGAACTCGTTCCATAACCAATATGCATCCCTCCTGCATATTTAGGTGTCCAATCGATTGCATGGCACAACGAAGGAAACACAGCCAGCATAAAGCAAAACAGTCCGACTTTCTTTAAGAACCGACTATGCAAGCCGTTTCTCTGTTTCTGATTCTTTTTCATAAATAATTAATTTAAGTGAATACTAATGTTAGTTCAATACTATTTGATTTCTCGTACAAGCATCCCCGGATAAAAATCGCCACCACTAACCTTGACAAAAGTTGTAGCTTTCAAATCAGCTCCATAAGCCCCCTCTTCCGCTGCCATATAACGGTTATCCCATATTTTATCGGCAACAGGTTTAATAATGCCCATCCGTTTGTATTCAATCTTACCCTCTACTTCTCTGGCTTCAAGAACTTCAAATCTGGAATTTTTGTCGATGCCTTCTTTTTTTCCTATCTGCACAGTAATAGCCGGCTCCACATTCAAGACTGGAGCTTTTATTTTAAACTGTTCATTTTTCTTTTTAAGTCAGCCACATTTTCATCAATAGCCCGTTGGCAGGCTTTGCGAATCATCACCAAAGGTTCTTCTTCTTTTATACCCAAGAAAGACGTTTTAGCACCACTGGATTCCACTTCACCAACATATTTCATCTGAAACGTCCCTCGATTTTTCTCGAAAGCCAACCTCTTTTGTTCATCCGCTTTTCCCGAATAGTAAAGAGTATAAAACTGATTTGCAACTTCTTCATTCCATAGCAGTTGATAAAGACGAGTATGTATTTTCACAGAGAAGCCCTTCAGTGTAGCTATAATATCACCATAATTTTGTCCCAATTTTACATAATCGCTATTGCCGGTGGCCATTCCGGCAACACCGCCAAGTACAGTCAAAGCCAGTCCCCATGTTTTGGCACGGGCGTTTTTATCTATATAGCGAACCTCATTTACCAATAAGTAGGTATTTCCTATTAAATCCTCTCCAGCATCTTGCAACATGGCTATCCCTCTCTTTGAGCGCTTTGCCAGTTCCTTATCAAATTCAGACGCATTATAAAGACCACGTTCTTTTACCAGTTCCATGTCACACTCTCCCGTTAGAATGTTCCTATTAAACCATTTCCCTACAAGTCGGCTGGCTATATGGTTACGATTGATAAAGTCCGTAATATCCTCTGTATATTTTCCTTTACAGTCTACGACAACAGCATTTATACTCAACCCATGATCATTGTATTTATCAGGAACGGGAATCGCCAGGAACTGCTCTTTTATCTCGTCACAGAAGTCCTGTTCGCTATGGCTTACAAGTATGCTATAGATAGAACTACGACGATATTTCATATCTTGTTGAACGGTTTCTGTGCCCCAGACTCAGAAAACACGAACGTTACCAATAGTACCGTTATCAAAAGTCTTACTTTTCTCATTTCTTTATTCTTTAATAGTCCCACATATCATTTTCAATAGTCCCTGCCAATTCACATTTATTGCGCTCCTGATTGTTTCTAATCATAAATTTGTAAGTATCGATTTCTGTCCATACTCCCATTTTTTGATTGAGCATCTGCGAATAAGCCTTCATTGCCAAGCTTCCATTTGGCATTATACAAGGAATCAAGACTTTACCGTCAGAAGAAATACAACCGACCTTATTGTTCTTGTCCCAGACTACTGCAACTCCCTCAAAATCCTTATTAAAGTTTCTAAAGCCCGTATATCCAGTATTAAAGGCTATTTGATTTGTTTCGGTTGACAGGCAGTACCACAAACCTTTGTTTTCTTTCTGCACCCACATTAGTTTTGGTTTCCATTCTTCCTTTGCGGCTGTATTATTCCACTTACATTCCACAGCCATCTTATTATCCGGTTCTATTTCGCCCCAACCGGATTTTGTTCGCACGCTAGCCCAACCATATTTAAATGATTGTGCAGATTCATACATAGCCGGAATAGCAAATTCCCCTTTTTTATCAAGGAATCCATACAACCCGCCTTTATTCTTTTGTGCACACATAAGTCCTTCACTTACAGGACTGATCAGATTATAAGAAGGAGATATGATTTCATGCCCGAGGCTATCTATAATGCCGCATTTATCACCATTCTTGACTACATACACGCTCTCCCTCATAGGAAGAATCAAACTATAATCTTTAGAAATCTTACGACCTTCTTTATCTATCAGATATTGTTCTTTATGAGTAGCGATAACAGCATTTCCCTTTTCAAAAGGAGTGACCACCTCAACGTCTATCCAATCCTTAAAAAGTAATTTGCCCGATTCTATAGTATAATAATTAGACTGAACTCTTTTCTTCTTCTCACGAGCTACAGTAATAAATCCATTATTAGGGCTATAAGCCAAATCATACTTATCCGGTGGCAGCAACATTGTACCATTCCCATCAAATATGCCTATTTTATGAAAAAACTTCTCATTCGACTTATGATAATTATATTTATGCATTTCTCCATTCAGACTAGAGAAACCAAACTTATTAGATACTACAATGTAAGTGTTTTCAGTCATGGATAACTTGCTAAACTTTTTCGGAGACAAGAAACTATATGTCAACAATTCAAAGCTACCGCATTCTTCCGCTAATTTCCGGTCTGCCTCTGACATTTTCTCCAGATATGACTCATTCAGCTCTTTCGTATGGCTCTCCACATATTCTTTCGTTTTCGAAAAATCAAACTCGGAAGATACATCAAAACTAAACTTAAATATATTAGGAGTGTACCGCATTAACGCATAACCGTCTTTCCTTATTTTTCTAAGTTGCTTGATGTATTCCGGATCATTATAAATTGAAGCCATCAATGGATTCGCATCCGGTGCTAACTCGTCAAAAACTCCGATAGCTTTGTATTTTACAGGAACGACAAGGTCGCCATTGCGTTTGTACACACCAAACTTTCCGCCTTTCACAACATCCTTGTTCTTTTTCTTATCAAATTTGCCCCCTTCGTTTACCCAACAATATCCACGTTCGTTGAAGGTTCCGACCGCAGTATATTTACAAGGAATAAAAACATGGAAACTATCATCTATATAACCATATTTTCCGCCTTTCATTACATAGGCAAGACCATCCTTAAACAGACCAATCTCGTCATAATCAGCTTTCATAATAATATCTCCCCGCCGATTGATATACCCCCATTTTGCGCCGGTGAGAATACCGTCTTTTACACTTCCGCCTTCCGCAATTTTGCAATAATCGCCATTCCACTCGTACATCTCCGAGTACTTAATCTTTATTGCCTCTTTGCCTTTTGTATCAATATATCCCCACTTCTCCCCTTTTTTAACTTTCGCCTTACCATCTATAAAAGGATAAGCCTCCTTGAATTTGTAATCAATTACTTTCTTGCCGTCAAGGTCTACATATCCCCATTTCCCTTTCCCGTTTTGTTCGGGAATAAGAGTTTGCGCATTCAAAATTGATGTCCCCATCACTAGATAGAAAACAATCATCCAACAAATACGATTCATATTATCAGTCTTTTAGTTATATACTATTTTATCACATTAATCTCCGTCTGCTGTCCTTTGCCGTAAGCCATTCCGATTTCCTTTGCAGCATTTATCTGTTCTTTTACCAAATCAACGTTGTCGTCATAAACCTTCATTTCATGTTGTACCTCTACCTGTACCCGTCCTTTTATCTCGGCATAAAGTGATTCAGCCTTAGAATAAGCAGAAGACTTAGGATCTATCAAAGACAACCAATAGCAAGCTTCCCCGGCAGCAGCCCTGATTGGCTGTCCATATCCTACGGGCTTTCTTCAAATAATTCTCACCTATTTTATCCCGTGCTTTCGGATAAATGGCTATTATCTCACGAGTCACTTCATCATACCGGTTACAACATTCCGGCACAGAAGCCAGCAAGTTAAAAGCCTCTTCATACTTTTCCAGACCACCCAACCGATGTGCCTGTGACACAATCTGCGCCGTATGCTGATTGTAATAGGCCAAAACTTTACCTTTTGCTCCTTTGATGAAATCCAGTAATTTCTTGTTTTGCGGATTTATCAACCGTATGGCATTCTGCATGGCTTTCGCCTCTGTGGCACCTGCCCCTCTTACATTGACAACCTGAGTTGCCATAATTTTCATACCTGCCCTATCCACCAGTTTGAGGATAATGTCACATTGGCAAGTCGCACTTGCCGGAATAGTAGGCACAGCCTCATTCTGCATTCCTACGACATCTGCCGTAAGAAAGAACTGAGTATAAAGAAATCGGATGAAATTCCTTGGGAAGCAACCAACTGTTCCATTTTAGAACGCAAATATTCTTGCTGCACTTCATTCATCCCGTCAATACGCTCCGCCATTAACACAGCGATAGGAGTGTCACATTCCTCTTGCGCTGATATTCCATTGAAAGACATCAGCAACACAATAAATACACCTATAATCTTTTTCATAATATTCTCTATTTATCCCCTATAATCAATTGACATCTTCCCAACCCGTGAGGAATCACCTTACAAGTGAGATTATATGGTGGTTTGCGCAACATCTTCCTCAATTCCTTCACAAAATCTTCCGTATCTATCGCCTTACCGTTTTCATTTACCATTGGAATTCGAACCTGATTGAACATGGCAAAATTCTCCGAGCCTTCTGTTTTCAAGAACCGTCCTTTTACACAATGCTTCTCCAGCCATTCTTCAATCACATCAATCAACTCATTTTCACCGTACTCGGTTTCCAAATCAACTCCTGCTCCCGTATCGAACACATTTATATCAATAGAGACCTCTCTACCATTTTCAAACAAATTATCGAAATGCCCCTGTAACTGTGAAGTAAAATTATCCATATTGACAAGAATGGCCTCTTCAACCAATACAGGTATCTCGGCTGAGAAAGAAGGTTGCCCTGTTCCTTGTGCACCTGCAACCTGCATATTGGTGTAAGCATCTAGCCCACGCAAATTATAGGTTACCGATTTCTTCGGCCCCAACACATTCACGCTCCAGTCAACTTCCAGAATGATGTCACATTTAGCTGTTCGTTTCAAAACATCAAGCGCTGTTTCCGTCAATACGGCACCCGAATTCTTACTCAAAGTCATGGCATTCCGAGCATTTATCATTTCCATATTTTTTATAGAAGCAGAAAGGTCTTTCAAAGGAAACCCTTTATCAGCCATCAAAATACCTATCTTAGAGATGACATTCATCAAATCCTTATCCTGCGCCAACGCTCTCTTATAGTCAGGAAGCGTTTCACTTCCCAGTTCTGTCGTTCTTTCAAACACATATCCCTTCTCATTACACCAAGGTAAACTGGGCACAACCATTAATTCTGGTTTCTTTGCTTGCCCCAATAAGTTCAGTGAAAAGAAAAGTAAGGCAAAAACATAATATATCCGTTTCATATGCTGATAGTTTATAGTTACATTTTAAAAGCCCGAAGACAATCCTCTAATTATATTATCAGCTTCCAATTGTTTGCGCAACTGATCTTTCGCCACAGAAATCACAGCACCTATTTTATATTGCCGCTTTGTAACTTTGACACGTTCAAACGTGCCTTCTACAATCGTGGCAAAATTCAAATAGGCATTTTTCTTTTCGAAAAACTCATCAAAATATTCCTTGTTTTCTTCCTCAACAGATAAGCTTTTAGCGAATGGCTTCTGACCGTTACACTTTGTGCTGCCAGTCACCCCTTTAAATATAATCCCATGAACAGCATACTTCCGGAGTGTTTCCGGCTTCAGATTAAGTTTGTTTGCATACACCCAAACTTTTACAAGGTAAGTACCTTCTACTCCATTTCCTTCACAAATGATATCATATCTCCTATCAATGTTCTGCTTCACATTCTGTCCGTACATGGATATAGACTTGATAGAAAAAAGGAATAGGGCAATAACTATCAAGTAATTACGTCGTTTCATTCCTGCTTTTTGTTTTGTCTGCTTATAGCCTCCCCGGATTGGGCAATAAATAAAAAAAGGCATGGGAGTCTGTACTGTTGCTTATCTCAGTCTCAGGCTCTCGCATTGCCCGTCTGTAAGGATAAGCAACGCAGCTAGCCCACGCCTAGATGAGATATACAGAACACAATGCATAGCATAATGTTTAATCACACCTATAGTGGACGTTCTCCGTTGCCATATCCGCTTACAGACTAAGAATTTGCGAGATTCGAGACTGAAAGATATGTTGGTAAACGCCTTTTTCTAAAAAATCCCCGCCGCCCCCTCTGGGGCTAGCTGGATGCTGCAAATATAGAGAGTTAAATTAAGACAGACAAACTTTATTTTAAATATCTTACTTCTTTTCTCTTATCTATCCTTTCCACAACACCTATTATACATATAAATATCCCCAATAATAACCTCCAACGAGTAATAAATGAACTAAGATGAAAAACATTCAAATGAAGTTTTATTAATAGCCAACTCAGTCCGGCTACTTAGCCAAATGCAGTTGGCTATATGGACAACTACTGTCGGCCAGATGGTCAACTGCATTCGGCCAATATCATGCTGACTATTTCAATCCGGTATTCAGTCATATTCGTTTTCTTATGTCCTCCTATATCACGGAACACCTAAGCTTTGGTTTTCGGAGCTTCTTTATGAGTGTGAACAGTGTGAAGAATGTGAAAGATGAAAAAAGGACTTTTAATCACAGTAAACATCTGTCATACCACAACTTACGAGTCCGTGAAACTTGTGGAAAGTAAAAAGTGATTTTAAATATCCTACTTCAATGACTCATTCAAACATTAGTTCATATAAATATGTTATATTTGCAGACTAAGAATCAAAAAAAGAACAACAGATGAAATATATCGGAGCACACGTAAGCGCATCCGGCGGTGTAGAATCCGCCCCCGTCAATGCGCACGAAATAGGAGCAAACGCTTTTGCACTATTCACAAAGAACCAGCGCCAATGGGTAAGCAAACCGTTGACAGAAAAAAATATCAGTCTTTTCAAAGAGAATTGTGAGAAGTTCGGTTTTCAGCCGGAGTATATCCTACCTCACGACAGTTACCTTATTAATTTGGGACACCCGGAGGAAGAAGGATTGGCAAAAAGCCGCGCCGCCTTTCTGGACGAGATGCAACGTTGCGAACAACTCGGCTTGAAACTTTTAAATTTTCATCCCGGCAGCTCCCTCAATAAAATATCGATAGAAGATTGCCTGGCACTTATCGCAGAAAGTATCAATATCGCTTTGGAAAAGACTAAAGGAGTCACAGCCGTTATTGAGAACACTGCCGGGCAAGGTAGTAATCTGGGAAGTGAATTCTGGCAACTAAAATATATTATTGACCGGGTGGATGACAAAAGCCGGGTGGGCATCTGCCTTGATACTTGCCATACATATACAGCAGGTTACGATATAGTGAACGATTATGATAAGGTATTCGACGAGTTCGATAAGGAAGTGGGATTCAATTATCTACGTGGCATACACCTGAATGATTCAAAGAAAGCACTGGGAAGCCATGTCGACCGCCATGACAGTATTGGTGAGGGACTGATTGGAAGAGCCTTTTTTGAAAGATTAATGAAAGATCCAAGATTTAACAATATGCCGATAATACTCGAAACTCCGGATGAAAGCAAGTGGGCGGAAGAGATTGCCTGGCTAAGAAGCATCGAGTAAAAGACCGGGAAATACAAGTTATGCAACACATTTGCGAAAAAATCCTCAACTTTATGTTATAATATTGAATATTATATGTATTTTTGTACCCGTAAACCTTTGGACTTCAAAGTACTTACGGGTATTTTTATTGCAAAACAAACATTTTAATAATCGCATAAACAAAAAACAATATATATGAAAAAGTTTTGGTTAGCATGCACAATGGTCATCGCAGTGGGTATAAGCGGTTGTGTAGACAGTGATAAAGACTTATACCAGGAAGCTCCGGAAAAAGAAACAAATCTATCAGATTTCTCTACAAAGCAAGTAGTACAAGTAGAAGCAGACTATTCGAACGCCGATTCGCACGTACCTTTTTATATATATGACAAGAATCCGATAAAACCACAGGAAGCTGAATCCAACACTATAACCATTGACGAAAACATCGAGCCGCTGGATGGCGCTTGGACAGATGAAGAAGGCAAGTACAACGGTAAAATGTATCTTCCTGCCTATGTATCAGAAGTGTATATTGTCTCCACATCGCCATTTGCAACAAAACCTGTAATAGAAGGTAAAGTAGAGAATGGAATATTGAAGTTTTCCGAAACTGACGAACAAACCAGAACAAGGGCCTCAGAGCCACAGGGCAAAAAAAACACCCAATATAATGCCAACCGATTTACATCATTAGGATGGAATAATGTCCTGGGGGCTTTTGACACAGAAACAGGGAAAATAGGCTACCTATATAATGGTGACTTAAAATTAAGCAAATCAGAGATGAAAGAGCTCAAGACTACCATAAATAGTGTTTTGAAAAATTCTACTAGTTTTGTCTGTCCGCAAGCATACCGTACAGGAGCTGATTTATATATTGAAAAAGACCAAACTGCTGTAGCATTAACCGCATTGTCCGGATGGACTTGTTGGAATAGCTCATTGGGATACTATTACTATAGAGCTGACAACGTTCCAACTAATTTAAATGATGTAACTATATATACAATATTCCCCAATACTCAAACCAGTTGGAATAACGGATACGGAGTGTATTCATACCCAAGAGGTATTAGCGAAGGAGAATCCGTGCAGTTGAAATACTTCGATAAAGATTATCCGGAAGGAACAGAGTATTTTCCGAAAGGTTATAAAATCGGCTTTGTCCTCGCTACAAATGCTTGGGACAGGTACTTCTCAGCTTTCAAATCCGACTTTCCTTATTATGCTTGTTCAACAGAAGGTATTGGAAAAGTTCGCACTGCTATGTTCAAAGATAGTAAAGGCAACATTGCCATTACTTTTGAGGATTACAAAGACGACCAGAATTTCACAGATGTCCTGTTTGCCCTAAAAGCAAATCCGAAAATCACGAATGTTCCAACTGTAGATCCGGAATCAAATACCACCATCAAAAAGACAGGTGTGTATTCATTCGAAGATTATTGGCCTAAAGCCTATGATTACGACATGAATGATGTAGTTGTACTTTATACCTATGAAAAAACATTCAATATTTATAATGAAATTCTAAAGGAATCATTCACTTTAGAACCGCACACATCCGATTGGCAGGCAATGTTGAACAACGGTCTGGCATTTAGCTTAAAAGACTTAGGTAACTATCAGAATATGACAGACTCTGCCAAGACAAGTAATGACACAAAGTTTAAGATAACCAACTTCGTACACGAAAACAATGTTGTCATACTGACGGAGAAAGTAAAAGAAAACTCGAAAACGCAATACAAGGTAACTATTGAATATAAGAAAGGGCAGAAAACATCTGAAACCTCATTAGATGCTTTTATTTTCCGTCCTAGCAACAATGGAACCCGCTTAGAAATACATATTCCGATGCAGGCGCCAACAACCAAAGCTGATATGACATATTTCAATACAGGAGATGATCGTTCGGATCCGGCTAAAGGCATTTACTACGTATCCGATAAAGATAAAATCTATCCATTTGCATTTTTCTTGCAAGGTGCCAACCTGAGTGATGTGGATAAGCTTCTGACAAAAGAAAATGAAGGAATTTCCATTAGTGAACTTTATCCGAAATTCATAGGCTGGGCAAAGAATAATAATACAAATAAGGATTGGTACAAGAAATAGCCAGCCACATTCGTATATAAAAATAGCCGGAAGTGTATATCCGGCTATTTTTATATATACCAGATACTTAATAAATATTCGCCATACTGACCAAAGGCTCATACAGTTTTTCTATATCTTGCGAATCCATTTCTATCTGCACCTGGTCGCCGGGCATTAGTTTCTGTCCTTTAGGAGTCCAGTCTTTCCGGTCACGGTGAACATTAATAATCATGCAACGCTCCGGCAGACGAAGTTCGTCTACAATCTTTCCGTCCAGATAAGAGCCGCTCATGACTTCAACCGATAATGTGTAGCGCGCTTCCTCCTTGAATGCGGGCGAATGAATCATGTCCTCGTATAATGTCACATTGAGAGGTTTTATTTGAAGCATTTCCGTGAAGTAATAAGTTAATCCTCCCACTACGATAGAAGGATAGAAAACTTCCAAATGTCCCGTTATCTCGGTTATCAGCACGATAGCCGTTAATGGAGTACGGACTACTGCAACAAGAAAGGCGGACATACAAATCAACATGATATAAGTGATATTCTCGTGAGCGATAAGCCCCTGTTGTACCATAATCAATGCTACGATTTGTCCGAGTAATCCTCCCGTCACCAATGTAGGTATAAAATTTCCGCCCGGCAAACCCGAAGAAAAAGAGAATATGCTAAAGACCAAGTGCAATAGCATCATACCGACAATCCAGAGAATATGTGTATCCGGATGTATGGCTTGCGAAAGCAGGAATTGCTCTCCCCCACCGGTCAGATTGAATTCTGCCATAGAGATAAGGAAGGCTATAAAAAGAAGATAGAGCATCTTCACATATTCCGGATGTTTAATAGCAGGATAGATACGCTTGACTTGAAGGGTGGTGATAGAAAAGAACTTTCCGAAAATGGAAACTACGGCAGCCAATAGAAGAAACAGTTTCACCTGCCCCCAGAAAGTCATTTCCGGCACAATGGCATCTATATGAAAATAAGGATTCATGGGAAAAATCCAACTGGCTACCCCACCGGCGACCACCCCTGCCAAAAGCGTAGTAATAGCTGTTTTAGGCGCATCGAAGCGTTCGATGGATTCGATAACCAACAGTGAAGAAGCCAACGGCGCAGCAAAAGCAGCCGCTAACCCCGCACCGGCACCGGCGGCCAATAATTGTTTCCGTTCGCCGCTAAGCACTCGCCCCCATTTGGATACCAAATATCCCACATACGAGCCTATCTGTACGGAAGGCCCTTCACGCCCCAAAGATAATCCGGTACTTAATGCAAGTATTCCACCTACAAACTTGGCAATCAATTCAAGAAAAGGATGTTTATAATCAACCCGTCCGTTAATGACTCCACGCGTTTGTGGAATCCCTCCACCCGTAATGAGAGGCATTTTCTTTACCATCCAGGAGACGAAGATAAGAATCCCCCACATCAACAGGAAAAGAGGAATGTACCAATACCACTTCAAGTGGGCATCAAATAAATCATGACGAAGATTGAAGAAAAACTGTAATAAATAATGGTAGGGCACGGCAATAAGCCCTGTCAGCAGTCCCACGAAGATACTGACAAAGTAAAGCCGCGCATCAATCAACTTCAGTTTAAAGATTCGCCAACGGCCCTTATCCTTCAATTTATTGACATAATCAAACATTCGGCAAGGTTTTCATTGTTTTTACGTACGACAACAACAATCAAAACCCTGCTGTGGTTTCAGACAAACGGAATTTTAATTTTTAATCAGCGCCCCATCATATTCAGACGAAGAATAGCGTGTACCATGAAATAGGAACCCAGCGCGTTGTAATCAGTATCACGAATGGCAGTGGCAGTAATCGTACGTATCATTGAGACATCCTGATGAAGAATATCATATATCTTGAAACGGAGCAGCAATTGTTTCCGTTTCAGGAAGGCTTTCGACAACTGGCAGTTCCACATAAAATTCTCACGGGCATAGCCACTGTATCCATAGCCGGAACGTTGAAAATAAGTGAGATCGCTGAATAGTTCTATCCCCCATGGGAAGTAATATTGCATTTCCGTACCAAAGCGGTAATCGTAAGTTTCCGTCCGTGTCTCTGTCACATTGTTATGGGAATTGTTGTAAAGCAATTCTGCACGGGCACTGATTTCCATTTGTTTCGTGCGGTATGTCAATTGCAGGCGTTGACGGGCTGTAAGATGTTTCACTGTACTTTTTACAGGGGCTTCCTTGTTGATGGTGCTGTATCCGTTCTGGTTTCTATATTGCAGATATGAATAGGTGCGGAATATCCAGCTACGGTTTTTGAAAGGAGTATTAAGAGAAAAAGAGCCCAAAGCCCGCCAGTTACCGTTCAGATTGAGCGGAGTAGTGGTTCGCACACCGGTTTCGCTGTCATAGGTCACTTGATTGGTCACACTGTTGATGGTATTTTCCACTAGTGCGGTAACGACCATATTCCGTTGATGTTTCATATTATAGGAATTGAAATTCAGCGTAAACGTGTTGGTATAAGAAGGCTTCAAAGAAGGATTGCCCACACGGATATTTAATGGGTTGGTACGGTCGGTTACCGGTTGAAGGTCACGTATATTAGGCTGACGGCTCTTCCCTCGATATACAATCTGCAAACGGGTACGTTTGGAGAACTTATAACGGAAATTGACAGTAGGCGAGAAATTAAAGACGGTTCTTTTCAACTGGTTTTCCGGGTCATTCTTCAAGATGGAATGGCTTACGGATTTTTGAGGTTCGAAGTCGGCACCGATATTATAATTGTACTTTTCGGGAAGTGCGGATGGCAAGGTTATACAGATGGTTGCTGTACTGATTCTCAAATTGGTTGCTTGCTTCTTCGTCATAGGCGGGAGTGAATTCTTCCAGTTCCTTATCCCAGTTGTAGACAAAATGATCGGAGTTGTTCACACGGTATTGATAGCTATAACGGAATTGTAGAAAGTGCAACCAGGGCAGCGGCTCTACATAGACCAATTGCAAGCGGTAGTTGTAGCCGTCCACTTCGTCTTCTATCTTTTGGTTCTGAACTTTTTCCGTGTTATTCTTAAAATAGTGTGTAGTAGAAAGATTCTTTCTGTCCGTTGAAGAAGCATTGGTGCCATAATCTACTTTCAATGCAACATTTCTCCCCATCCGGCTGAGTTTACGGCTGAGTTGCAGCATCATTGTCATATTATAGGAAGAGTTATGGTTTGTTCCAGATGATTCTTTTTCATTGAGCAGGACATCATTCCCCCACCCTTGCTGGAATCCTTCATTACTTCTGTCGTTGACTGCCGTACGATATTGGGGACGGAAAATCAATGTAGTTACGGAGTCCATTTTCCATTCCAGAAAAGCATTCGCTATCAGATTGTCATTTTTCAGACGGTTGCGTCCGGTACTTTGAGTGATGGACTTGTCCTGACGAAGGAAATTATCGACCGTCGTACGGCTATCTTCCAAACGGTCGGTTCCTACATATTGAATGTTCGACCGGAACTTGACCCGCTGCCAGTCATAAGTGGCATTCACTCCCAGAGAACGGGAAGTGGTCAGTCCTTTTTGCGTACGCAGATTACCGCTGGAACTGGCGGATTCTCTCTGCATCTCGGAAAAGCCTTGATTGTTCGTATTATTCAGATTTCCGATAATTGTCAATTGGGAGTTGTCCCGAAAGCGGTTCAAGGTATTGGCTAGTTCGTAACGGTCTTTACTTCCATATCCGCCCATAAAGTTCTCCATCCAACCGCGCTTCATATTCTTCTTTACGGACAGGTCGAGAATCATTTCTTCTTCCCCGTCGTCAATACCTGTAAGACGCGCCAAGTCAGATTGACGTTCGTATGCTTTCAGCTTCTCTATCATTTCTACAGGAAGATTCTTGAGCGCCGCTTTCGGGTCGTCGGAAAAGAATTCTTTTCCGTCCACCAGTATCTTCTTCACTTCTTTTCCATGAATCAGCAATTTTCCATCCGCATCTATCTCTCCGCCGGGAAGTTGTTTCACTAAATCTTCCAGTATCGAACCTTCGGGAGTACGATAAGCAGACGCATTAAAAACGGTTGTATCTCCTTCGGTCACAGCCATAGGCGCCTGACCTACCACAACTGTTTCATCCAAAGCGATTGTTTCTGAGCTTAAAGGAATATCTCCTAAGGTATTCTTATTGCTGGTTGCCGCAGGTGAGACAGCGCGATAAACCGGAGTGTATCCGATAAAAGAGATATGAAGTAGCAAAGCCTTATTCTTAGAGCAGTGGCGGCTAACTGGAATTTTCCCAGTGCATCGGTTGCTCCGCCCGCCAACATCACGCTATCCGGTAAAGCCAAAAGCCGGACCGTAGCAAACGGTACCGGCTCATAGGTTTCTGAGTCAACAACACGTCCGGCAAAACGCTCTCCACCGGACTGCGCATAAACAGCCAAACTAATCAGTAAGAAGACATAACAACTAATCAAACGATACTGAAAAAAATACATATGACTGTCTATGTTCAAATTGTGTTGATTTAGTAAAATAAAACTCTAATAAAATAACCTAATCCCTGTTCTTAGCCTTGACGCGGAGCACGCGGTTTCTGTCCTTGATGATGGTGTCCTTGTCCGGACTTCTGTCCTTTTCTGCGGTCAAACTCTTTTCTGAACTTATTCGCATTACTTTTCTCCTGCTGATAAATCTTCATTATCTGCTTCTGAGACAGTATCTTGCTGAATTCATTGTAATACTTTTCACGGATATCGAGCATCTTACGGCTTTGTGCAAACTGATTTTTTAGCATCGTTGCTATTTCAGCATCAGTCATAGAGGGTCTTTGCCCTTCTTTTTTAGCAGTCGTTTCCGTACCCTGCGGCTTTTCAGCTCTCGGCTTGCGGTTCATCATGCGACATTCACGCAATTCTTTCAGATATTTCTCATAAACCGGAGTAAACTTAGCGGCCGTTGCATCATCCAACATCAGTGTTTTAACCATCTGATTGGTTTGCATCTGTACCATTTGTTCCTGTGTAGGACGTTGTTTCTTTTCTTTATTTTGAGCGGAAAGACTCATCTGGCTGCCTACCAAAAGGGCTGCCAAAATTACATAAATAAATTTCATCTTCATAATCTTCACGTTTTAATAATTGATTGAGTTAGTTAATTCAAAAATATATCGTTTTCAGAGAAGCTGACGAGCTCTTCCAACTCCTCATCCGACAATTCTTTAATCCATTTGTCTACCGGGTCGGTACTGTTGCTTCTTTCAACAGCCAGTACATTCGACGGGGACGGTTTGATATCATCCGTCCGATAGAAAGACGGAACGAATAAAAGCCCTGTCAACATGGCTGCTATGGCAACTGCTGTAGAAATAACCAGCTTCATGTGAAATTTCCGCTGTTGTTTCACTCCGGCACGTTCCATTACCTTCCGTTGCATATCCTCGAAGAATCCGTCGGGGGTAGTGTAAGGTGTCCGTTTACCAATATCGTCAAAATCAAAATCCTTTTCATCGTTCTATCTGTTTAATATATATTCCTTTATCTTTCTTTCGCATAGTGGTAATTCACTTTAAGCGTATCCACTTTACTATCCAATACACGTGCAATCTCGTCATATTCAAGTTCATCGTAGTAACGCAAGTTGAATACAAGCCGTTGCTTTTCCGGCAAACTCAAAATGGCTTCCTGAAACTTCACTGCCAGTTCGTTTTCATAATCAATGTAATCGGAAGCTTTCAGTTTGCCCATCAACTCTTCCTGTACATCTTCCGCAGAAACGACTCCTTCGTCCTTACGGCTGTTCAACAGGCGTAAACTTTCATTCGTCGCAATCCGGTAAATCCAGGTTGACAGTGAACTTTCTTCGCGAAACTGGTCGATATGCCGAAATACCCGGATAAAAACTTCCTGAAGTACATCTTCTGCATCTTCGTGAGATACAACCAATCTACGGATATAATTATATATCGGCACCTGGAAAGAGTCCATCAGCATCTTGAATCCCCGTTCGCGATTCGAGGAACAAGCTTCACGAATTTTATTCTCGTTTATCATCGATTCTTTTTCTGAGCTTTATTAGTTAGAACGCAGAAGGATGTGGAAGTTAAATACGGGAATTCGTATTTTGCTTTTATTAACAGGAGCAGAGGAAAAATAAAGGTTGCAGATTGGATGGAAAAAGCACTGCCCAAGCCTTTACAGAGGCTATGGCAGTGCTTCAAATGTTTTATCTATAAACAGTAAACAGGAAGATTATTACCAGAACTTATTATGCTCCGCACTATATTCAAAACCGGCAGCTTTCAACTGATTCACTAATTCATCCTTATTTACGTCCATATCTTCACAAAGTTCGTCAAGTGAAGAATAACAATCACGCAACTTCATATTGATGACGCTGAACAGCATCATCGGGTCTTTTGGTAATTCCATAACATACAATCTTTTAAACCGGACGCAAAGTTACAGCAATCCCATCGAATGGCAAAACAAATCAATCACCTATTTCTTCTATCTTTAAAGAGACTTTTTCTATCAGCTTGTTGATTTCCGCTTCCAACGGGATGACGTTGAACTCTTTCCAGAAATTTTCATCATATTTGAAGTTTGTATCGGAGAAGATGGTACGGGTGGATAACCTGCCCGTACGGGGAAATGCGGTCACTTGTTCGGTATCCACTTTACAAGTAATCATCTCAAACCAAATATGCAGGTCTTGGCTACTAAAGAGCATACGTCTCCGTTTAACCTTAAAATGAAGGTCGCCACGAATGTGATGGATATAATAAGTTCCCTGCCAAGGCTTATAAGAAATGGTATATACCACTTTTTGCGGAATTATCCGGATATTACGCATACTTCTTTCTACAAACATACCGGATGCATCTTTTACATATTTCGGATGGACTTCCAGACGCGCCTGCAATAGAGCACTGGTAAGAGTTCTTCGACTATTTCTTCCGCCACTTTCATTTGTCCGGTAATGCCTGCCGCATAACAGCAAAGAGGGAAATAATAACAGCGGAAGAGATCTTCAAACGCTTTTATGTCGCCTTCCTTTATCTTTTTTAGTATGAGCAGTTCATTCAGCATATGTGCTTCTCCATTATGATTGACCTCAAATATGAGAAAACTATCCCTATTTTATTCTAGTTAGATTGCTTTTTCAGTTTATCCACGGCGTGTTCCAAAGATTCCGTAGGTTCGATTATATTATAATTCCCCCAAAAACCTTCATGCCAGTATTCGTCCACTTTATCATAGAATATTTGGTTCAGGCTGAAGGCTTCCTTGTTGGGTATAGTTTCTAATGAGCCTTCTTTCCTGTCGGTCACGACCATTTCCGAAGTTATTGCATAACTTGTGGAAAAGAGTTTTCGTTTCCAATCGCATTTAAAACGAATCGTGTTACGGATATAGTTCAGGTAAGTTCTTCCGTCTATGTTTTTATAGGTAATCAGATAAGAGAGTTCCTGCGGCTTAAATCTTAAACCAAGAGGTTTCTTATAAAGAATGGCTGTGGTTGCCTTCGACTTATTCTGCATATCCAAGCTCATTTCGACACGGGTGAATGACAGCCGTTCACGGTCGATATACAGTTTGCCATACAATAAAGCATACATAAGAATCACTTTCGGACGGAAATTTATTACGTATTGCATGCGATTGTCTATAAGAACAGATTCTGCCATCCAAAACTCATAATTGTTCAATTCTGCAAAATCGAGCAATGCGTCACTGTTTTTCACCACGTCCAATGTTACACTCAGATTAGGTCCGCCAACTACTTTAACAGCCAGCGTATCACTCGCTTTCTGACTAAGCAGACGACGACCTTTCATCACCCGCACTTTATCATAATTGATATTCCGATTGGTATATGCAGTCTTGGATACGTCAAGCACTGCTTCCGATATACCAATATATCGCCGGCCTTTCTGCACCGTTTCCCGGTAAAATCCTGTAAGCATATCACGTTTGTCACTGTAATTCTGCGGAATCTTGCTGATAGCTTTCTCCACAATCATACGCGGGTCGTTGGCATACACTACCACTTCATTCAGTAAGTTGGCATGAGGTGTCATCCATACTGTCAATTTTGCAGGAGCTTCTTTCTCGATAGAGACGTGGCTATTGGCATAGCCGATATGAGAAATTTCCAGTTCACTCGGTGCATCCGTCTTTTTGAGTTTCAAAACAAACTCTCCTTCCGCATTTGTCACCGTACCGATGTTACTTCCGTGTACAGATACATTCACATTCTCCAGAGCTTTTATTTTGCTTATCCTTCACCATGCCCACAATCGTGAGATAATCTCCGGCATCTCCTTGCGCCCACACAGGAAAGCTGCAAAGTAACAAACAAATCGTCAGCCATCCAACCAGGTGTTTTTCTACATTCTTCATACTGATGCTTTTTTAAAAGGTAAATAAATTGCGTTTCTACTAATAAGAGCGCTCAGACAGGAAATACCCTACGGTTTTTACAAAAAAAAGAAAAAGAAATCGGATTCCAATACAATATCCGGGAATTAATAGTAAATTCCCGGCAAATTAACGATAAGAATTATCGCCATGATACGCAAATTAGACAAGACTGAATACGAACAGGCAGCAGCATTAGCCCTGGATGTCTATATACAATGTGGAGCAGATGACTTCAATGAAGAAGGACTCATCTCTTTCAAAAGTTTTATCTTTAGTGAGCAACTGATGAATGAACTGGCTATCTACGGGGCTTTTGAAGATAAGCACCTGGTCGGTATCATGGGGACAAAGCATGAAGGAAAACATCTTTCTTTATTCTTTATCCGAAAAGAACACCAATGTAAAGGTATCGGCAAGCAATTATTCTGTTTCGCTATCAATGATTGTCCGGTAGATGAAATGACTGTAAATTCATCCACATACGCCATCCGCTTTTATCAAAGCCTGGGATTTGAAAGGACCAATGAGAAGCAATGTACTAACGGGATAACTTATACGCCGATGATATTGAAAAGGAAAGCCAAAATCAGTTCTATTGCGCCTTGTGGAATGGACTGCGCATTATGTCATGCTTTTCAAGATGCGAAAAGCCTTGCCCCGGTTGTAGAAGCCAGGCAGGAGAAATTCGGAAAAGTTGCCAAAACTGTATCATTCTTTCATGCGATAAGAAAAGTATTATTGTTTTGAATGTACTACTTTGCAAACGATTAAAAGCACTAGATGCCAGATACCGAATCAAATATAACATGAGTATGATTGTGAATCTTACTTTCATAAAAGAAAAGGGAGAAGAAAGCTTCTTAATAGGGCAAAATCATAAATATACCTGCCCTAAGTGTGGAAAACTGCGAACAGTGCATCATGACTACTGTATTCACTGTAAACAACAGAAATTAACATAGCTGCAAAGAATAACTGCCAAGGGCCGCGGATATAATTGTTAATTATGCTTGTGAATATGTATTTCATATAAAAATAGTTTCTACATTTGCGACCGTTATGATGAAGTACATATTCTGTATATTATTAGGTATGTTTCTTAGTTGGGGATTCCATATGATTTCCGACAAAGAACAGGAAACATATCGGTTAGAAGCCGGTAGCACCGGCATACGAACTTGCACCAATTCATATTATTCCAAAGCCAAGGCTAGTATAAAACAACTCGGAAAAGAGAAAAAACTCATCAAAGCAAAAGGAAATACAGGAAAACAAAACTATAATGACAGTGACGGTGTCTTAAATCCATTCTCTTTCCGCCATTTTTCTCCTTCCAAGTTACTCAGGTTCAATATCCCTTCCGGCACTATCCGGATATTAAGTTCTTTAAAGATTCAACTTCCCAAGAATCAATGGATAGGTTTCTCATATTACACTAATTTTATCAAATATTCTGATAGATATCACATCTATACATTAGGGCACATACTCATTTAGCGATTTTATATACTTTTCCGACATAGAGACTCCTCTTTTCTATGTCTTACTTTTTGTTTTCAGTTTTCCTTTTAATAACAACCAAAGTATATAAAATGGACTTTTTACTGGATTTTATACTCCATATCGACCAATATATGGTCATGATTGTGCGTGATTATCACGCATGGGCTTATGCAATCTTATTCATTATAATCTTTTGTGAAACGGGATTAGTGGTCACTCCTTTTCTGCCGGGGGATTCTTTACTCTTTGTTGCAGGAGCTATCTCTGCGTTACCAGATATGCCTATCAACATACATATACTTGTCATCATATTATTTGTCGCTGCCGTATTAGGCGATTCATGTAATTATATGATCGGGCATTTCTTCGGTCGAAAGCTATTCAATAATCCAAAATCCAAGATATTCAAGCAAAGTCATCTGGAAAAAACACATGAGTTTTACAAAAAATACGGTGGCAAAACCATTATCCTGGCACGCTTTATCCCCATAGTACGTACATTTACCCCTTTCGTAGCAGGAATGGGAAAAATGAATTATTACTATTTCATGGTATATAATCTAGTTGGCGGTGCTATTTGGGTATCTATATTTTGCTATGCAGGGTATTTATTCGGCGACCTTCCGTTTGTGCAGGAAAATCTGAAATTGCTGATTGTGGCTATTATCTTTATATCCATACTACCTGCCATAATTGAGGTACTACGCGCCAAACTGAAATCTTAATCAGACCAAACTATAATCTGTATTCATTTGTTACTAATAGATATAGAGTAGAAAAAACAATTTAAAGTTTTTACACTTATGAAAAATTCCTTTTTTAGCCGGTTCACTCCAAAGGAACCGAAGTTTTTCCCATTACTGAAACAATTGTCAGAAGTACTTTCTGCCTCATCTGCTGTTTTAGTAGAAAGTCTGCAACATGACCAACCGGCAGAACGCGCGGACTATTACAAAAAGATAAAAGACCTCGAACGGAAAGGAGACAGACTGACACATTTGATTTTTGACGAATTAGGAACTACGTTCATCACTCCTTTCGACCGTGAAGATATCCACGACCTAGCTTCCTGCATGGATGATGTTATCGACGGAATAAACAGTTGTGCCAAACGAATCTCTATTTATAACCCTCGTCCCATTTCCGACAGCGGCAAAGAATTGAGCCGACTGATTCAGGAAGAAGCCATATATATCTGCAAAGCCATGGATGAACTTGAAACATTCCGCAAAAAACCAACTCTACTTCGGGAATATTGTTCCAAACTGCATGAGATCGAAAATCAAGCGGATGATGTATATGAGTTCTTTATCACCAAGCTCTTTGAGGAAGAAAAAGACTGTATCGAACTTATCAAGATTAAAGAAATCATGCATGAGCTAGAAAAGACTACTGACGCAGCAGAACATGTAGGCAAAATTTTAAAAAGCCTGATTGTAAAATACGCATAAAAGAAGCCGGAACACATGGAATTATTAGTGACTATTATTATCTTGGCTCTGATATTCGACTATATCAACGGCTTTCACGATGCAGCAAATTCAATCGCTACAATCGTATCCACCAGGGTACTTACTCCCTTCCAAGCTGTCTTATGGGCAGCATTTTTCAACTTCGTCGCATTTTTCATCGCTAAATATATTATAGGCGGTTTCGGCATTGCGAACACGGTATCAAAGACCGTAGTAGAGCAGTATATTACTTTGCCGATTATACTGGCAGGAATTATTGCGGCTATTACCTGGAACTTGGTTACCTGGTGGAAAGGCATCCCCTCTTCCTCTTCGCATACCCTTATCGGTGGATTTGCGGGAGCCGCCATCATGGCAAACGGGTTTGAAGCTATCCAGCTTAATATTATCTTGAAAATTGCAGCTTTCATTTTTCTAGCTCCCTTTATCGGCATGGTCATAGCATTCGGATTCACATTATTCGTTCTTTATATCTGCCGACGCGCACATCCTCATACAGCCGAGCAATGGTTCAAGAAATTACAACTTGTATCCTCTGCCCTTTTCAGTGTAGGACATGGTCTGAACGACTCTCAAAAAGTAATGGGTATCATTGCCGCTGCCATGATAGCCGCCCATTCAATGGGGCTGGGCATGGGCATAAACAGTATCAATGACCTTCCTGACTGGGTTGCCTTCTCCTGTTTTACCGCCATCTCATTCGGAACAATGTCCGGTGGCTGGAAGATAGTAAAAACGATGGGGACAAAAATCACCAAAGTCACTCCATTGGAAGGAGTGATTGCCGAAACAGCAGGGGCTTTTACTCTCTACATCACAGAAATGCTGAGAATCCCTGTCAGTACCACACATACCATTACGGGAGCAATCATTGGAGTAGGTGCAACAAAGCGTCTCTCCGCTGTCCGTTGGGGAGTAACAAAAATTTGATGATTGCGTGGATTCTCACGATTCCGGTCAGCGGGCTTTTAGCAGCGGGAATTTATTTTATTGTTTCTTTGTTTCTATAAAAGACTACTCGAAAAATAATTATAGAAAAACCTGATATAAACATATAAATATTAAAAGAAAACGGTAATTTTTAACGGTTTCTTCAGTTTTATCATTTACCTTTGTAAATGATATCGGGTTGTCATACCCGAACAACAACAAGAAAACCATGCAGATACATAATAAATCCAAATTATAAAACAACTTATTATATTGAACGTATGTCAATATGGAGCCGACTCATAGGAATCAGGAAAACTGAGGACACTAATAATGTCATCAGTAATAAAAATACATCTGTACCATATGATGCCCCACGCTATGCCATAGTAGATGTTGAGATTGGGTTGAAAGATCGTAAAATTCATGATATCGGAGCACTCCGCCATGACGGCGCAACATATCATAAAACTTCAAAAGAGGAACTGTTTGAATTTCTCAGCGACACAGACTACATCTGCGGGCACAATATCATTCATCATGATGCCAAATATCTGTTCCCTGACAAAACATACCGCTGGATTTTAGTCGATACACTTTATATTTCGCCTCTACTGTTTCCAGAACGCCCTTACCATAGGCTTGTGAAAGATGACAAACTGATAAGTGAGCAGATGAATAACCCGGTGAACGACTGCGAAAAAGCAAAAGACTTGCTACTTGACGAAATAGCACGCTGGCATTCGTTGCCGGACGAAAAGCGCAAGCTATTTGCATCATTGCTAAAAGACCAAAAAGAGTTTGAAGGATTTCTCAGTATGGTGGGGGCAAAATCTGTCAATGAAGGGATACCCGAACTCATAAGGAATCTTTATGTGGGAAAAATCTGCCAACATGCTGATCTTAATACGCTAATCAAACAGCATCCATGCGAATTGGCATATGCACTGGCTCTAATAGATACTACCGACCATCGCTCCATTACTCCCGGATGGGTACTGCACAATTATCCGGAAGTGGAATTTGTTGTGAAACTTCTGCGTCATACCAGTTGTAACGAAAGCTGCGTTTACTGCAATACCCGACTGGACGTACTCCATAACTTAAAAGCTTTCTTCGGATATGAGCACTTCCGTACCTATGAAGGTGAACCGCTTCAAGAACAAGCCGCCCAAGCAGCGGTAAAAGGCAAGTCATTATTGGCAATATTCCCTACCGGTGGTGGAAAATCGCTTACTTTCCAATTACCTGCACTTATGGCAGGCCGTTCCGTGCATGGACTTACAGTTGTCATTTCTCCATTGCAATCACTAATGAAAGATCAGGTAGACAATCTTGCTGATAGAGGTATTACTGATGCCGTAACCATCAATGGCCTGTTAGACCCAATCACAAGAGCGCTGTCAATACAAAGAGTACAAGACGGAGAAGCCTCACTTTTATATATATCTCCTGAAATGCTCCGCTCAAAAACCATCGAGAAAATTTTGACGGCACGCCATATCGTGAGATTTGTGATAGACGAAGCACACTGTTTTTCTTCATGGGGACAAGATTTCAGGGTTGATTATCTTTACATAGGTAAATTCATCCGGGAATACCAACAAAAGAAAAGATGCAAGAATCCGATACCTGTATCTTGCTTCACTGCTACGGCAAAACAGAAAGTAGTGCAAGATATTTGTGACTATTTCAAACAGACATTGAATTTAGACTTGGAGTTGTTTGCATCAACGGCTTCAAGAACAAATCTGCGTTATTCTGTCGTACATGCCGAAAATGACAATGATAAATACTTAAAGCTGAGAGGCCTCGTGGCTGAATCCGATTGCCCGACAATTGTTTACGTATCACGCACTAAACGTACAAAAGAACTGGCAGCCAAATTGACCCGTGACGGTTATAAGGCATTACCTTTCAATGGCAAGATGGAAGCTGATGAAAAGATTGTGAACCAAGATGCATTCATGAATGACCAGGTACGCATCATCGTGGCAACGTCAGCTTTCGGCATGGGAGTCGACAAGAAAGATGTCGGTCTTGTGGTACATTACGATATTTCCGACTCACTGGAAAATTATGTTCAGGAAGCAGGCAGAGCAGGTCGTGATCCTAACCTCAATGCACGTTGCTATGTCCTTTATAGTGACAATGACCTGGACAAGCATTTTATATTGTTGAACCAGACAAAGCTAAGCATCAGCGAAATCCAACAGGTATGGAAAGCGATAAAAGACCTTACCAGGCAACGCATGAAAGTCAGTTGTTCTGCATTGGAAATTGCCCGGCAAGCAGGCTGGGACGATTCGGTGTCCGATATTGAAACGCGTGTGCGGACGGCTTTGGCTGCTCTGGAACCAAGTGGATATCTGGTAAGAGGAAACAATGTACCTCATGTATATGCTACAGGTATCACAGTAAAAAACATGGATGAAGCAAGAGAGCGCATATCAGCATCACTGTTATTTGGCAACGATGAAATAGAGAAAGCTGTCCGAATCATCAAATCACTGATTTCGCAGAAGCATATTACTAAAGCTCAAAATTCAGAAGCTGAGTCACGAATTGATTATCTGGCAGATATATTAGGAATAAGTAAGCGTGAAGTCATATCTGCCGTAGAGCGAATGAGGCAGGAAGGCATATTGGCAGACAGTAAAGACATATCTGCCTATCTGCTGGATGTCGGTGACTCGGAACGAAAATCGCGGACACTCCTCGAACGTTTTGCGAAACTTGAGCAATATATCCTCAGCCATATACCTGACGAATCTTTACGGATATCATGCAAGCAACTAAATGACAATGCTGTAAACGATGGAGTCAATGCCTCCAATGAAAAAGATATCCGGACACTACTCTACTTCCTCACCGTCAAAGGATATATTCGCAAGAAAGAGGATGCGGGCCACAATATGGAAATCAGCCGTCAGGCAGATTCGGAATCAACTATCAAGCGTTTTGAAAGACGATTGGAAATAAGCCGTTTTACTGTGGAATGGCTATACAGGCTAGCAACTGATACGGAAAAGGGAACTTCAGAAAACAAAGCTGTTCAATTTTCTGTGGTAGAACTTCTAAATCAAATAAAATCAAGCCCTCAATCCCTTTTCAACAGATTTGACAATCTACAATTGGAAGAGGTGGAAGAAGCACTTCTATATCTGTCGAAAATCGGAGCACTCAAACTCGAAGGCGGTTTTTTGGTTCTTTATAACGCAATGAATATACAAAGAATAAAAGACAATAAATCGAGATATAAGCAGGATGACTACCGGATGCTTAATGAATTCTACAAGCAGAAAATCCAGCAAGTTCATATCGTGGGCGAATATGCCAATTTGATGGTAAAAGATTATAATGCAGCTTTACAATATGTCCAAGATTATTTTCAAATGGACTATAAGAAGTTCGTCACAAAATACTTCAAAGAAGAAAGAGCCAGTGAAATACAGCGCAACTTGACACCACAAAAATACAAACAATTATTTGGTCAGTTGTCCAAATGCCAAATGGAGATTATTTCCGACAAGGATTCACGTTGCATCGTTGTCGCAGCAGGTCCCGGCAGCGGAAAAACACGAGTACTGGTACATAAACTTGCATCTCTTCTACTACTCGAAGATGTAAAACACGAGCAACTTCTGATGTTAACGTTTTCAAGAGCAGCCGCTACGGAATTCAAACAAAGACTCATGGAACTGATAGGCAATGCCGCCCACTTTGTCGAGATAAAGACATTTCACTCCTATTGCTTTGACCTTTTGGGGCGGATAGGTAATCTTGAGGCCGCCAAGAATGTTGTTTCAAAGGCAGCCGAAATGATCGACCAAGGAGAAGTGGAGCCTAACAAAATCGGCAAAACAGTACTGGTCATAGACGAGGCTCAGGATATGGGGGTTGAAGAACATGCACTTGTAAAGGCTCTTATGACTAAAAATGAGGAGATGCGTGTGATAGCAGTAGGCGATGATGACCAAAACATCTATAATTTCCGTGGGTCTGATTCTCAATATATGTACCAACTGACACAGGAATCCGGAAGCAAGTTCATTGAGATGACTGAAAATTATCGCAGTACACACCATCCGGTTAATTTCGCCAATGAGTTTGTACGGAGTATCAGTAAAAGGATGAAAAGTACGCCAATTATCTCAATGAGAAAAGAAGATGGTTGGGTTGGGGTGACACGCCATCAATCAAAGTATATGTATCAACCGCTCGTTGAGGAATTAATTCACTATCGGAAGGACGGCAGCACTTCATGTGTGCTCACCCAGACAAACGAAGAAGCTGTAATCCTTGTAGCTCTCTTACGAAAACATGGCATAAACAGCAAGTTAATACAATCTATGGATGGTTTCCTTTTTTGGAACATGGCTGAGATGAGGTATTTCTTGAGGTATATAGACAAACGAATGAAGACACCCCTAATTCCGGAAGATTTATGGGAAGATGCCAAACATGCAACCTTTTCCACTTATGATAGAAGTCAAAGCCTGACATACATAAAACGTTGTGTGCAACTGTTTGAACAGACCAACAAAGCAAAATATTTTAGTGATTTCAAAGAGTTTGTATTTGAGTCATCAGTGGAAGATTTCTGTGATGTTTCAGGTACAGATGTTGTGGTATCGACTATTCATAAAGCTAAGGGCAGAGAATTTGACGACGTATATATGCTCATTTCTGACAATTATTTGAAAGATGCCCATTTGATGCGTCGGTACTATGTGGGAATGACGCGTGCAAAAAATCGTCTGTTTGTGCATACAAATGGCGATTGCTTTAATCACTTAAGTGTAGACCAATATAATATCAGTCAAAAAGAGTATGCAATGCCTGAAGAAATAGTCCTGCAACTCTCTCACAAAGATGTCAATCTGGGATTTTTCAAAGAACTTAAGCATGAGGTATTGGCATTAAAAGGGGGAGATTCTTTAAATTACAACAATTTTATTTTATATAACGCCTTGACCAATAAACCGGTAGCAAAGTTGTCACAAAATATGCAAACCACATTATCAGAATGGCAAGAAAAAGGTTATAACGTGAAATCCGCCTCTGTTCGATTCGTTGTAGCATGGAAACCAAAAGAGGCACCGAAAAACGAACCGGAAACAGCTGTCCTGCTAGCTGATTTGATTCTTTCCTTGTAATTCAAAATGCATGAAATACATGAAAGTCTTTTTTCGTAATTAAACGGGGCTTGTTCTACAAAGTAAACGATAATGGAGTGAGTGCAGGTTAAAAAAAAATCGCGAATAAATGTAAACGCAAAAGCGTGCAACTCATTGATCTGCACGCTTTTGCTTACTATTTATCATCTATCCCCTTATCAAAGTCATTTAACTTCCTAAAAATCTATACAATCTCTATATGAGTAACTTGCGTGAACGTGTTGCAATTATATCGCAAATCCGAAAATAAGCATCCATAAGCAACCACAACTCTTGACTGCAATAGTATGAAATTTTCCAATAAATATCGTGATATAAACGCATAATAATCAAAAGTCTGTAGCAATTTCAACAGATTCTTCAGTTTTATCCTTACCTTTGTGTATAGAATCAGGGCTTTATACCCAAACAACAATAAGAAAACGATGCAAATTCATAACAATACATTGATAACAGAATGCTCAGCTTACGATTTCAAGGAAATGTTGGAACGTAAGAAAGTAAAGTCATGGCTTAAATCCGTGTCGGCTTTTGCCAATACGGATGGTGGCAGTTTGTTCTATGGAGTAAACGATGACGGAGAAATTGTTGGTTTGGAGAATCCACAAGCCGATGCCGACTTTATTAGTGAAACGATAAAGGCAAGACTTGACCCTGTTCCAGAAATACAACTCGTTCCGATTGAACACGAAGGGCACTCTTTGCTTGAAGTGAAAGTAAAAGCAGGAATGCTGACGCCTTATTACTATTATCAAGATGGAACACGCACGGCGTATGTACGGGTCGGCAATGAAAGCGTGGAGTGTAATTCGCAACAGCTCCTTTCGTTGGTATTGAAAGGTACGCACATGACGTGGGACTCTCTTCCTACCCAAGTAGATGCCAGCAAGCACTCTTTCATCATCCTTGCCAATACATTCCATGAGCAAACCCGTCAAGAATGGAATGACAAGTATCTGGAATCATTCGGACTGGTTACTCCAAACGGAAAACTGACCAATGCCGGACTTTTGTTTGTGGATAATTGTACCGTATTCCAATCACGTATCTTTTGCACCCGTTGGACGGGACTTTATAAAGATGATGCTATCAGTTCCGTAGAGCATCGGGCTAATCTCGTATTACTATTGAAATACGGCATGGATTTCATCAAGAACTACACCATGAGCGGCTGGGTGAAGATGCCAAACTATCGTCTGAATCTGCCCGACTATTCTGACCGTGCCATCTTTGAAGGGTTAGTAAACCATCTTATCCATAGAGATTATACTGTAATGGGCGGTGAAGTACATATTGACATTTACGATGACCGCGTAGAACTGGTATCACCCGGTGCAATGCTTGACGGTACACAGATTCAAGACCGCGACATATACAAAGTGCCTTCCATGCGCCGAAATCCCGTCATTGCGGACGTGTTCACACAGTTGGATTATATGGAGAAACGTGGTTCCGGCTTACGCAAAATGCGAGAACTTACAGAAAAATTACCAAATTTTCTACTCGGCAAGGAACCGCAATATCAAACGGTAGCAACTTCTTTCTACACCACTTTCTATAATTTGAACTGGGGTAAGAACGGAAGAATACCTGTGGAAAAAGTTGCCAACAGGGTAAATAGTATCCTCGAAAATCCCCCTGTAAACGAAGAAAGTTCGGTCGAAAAGTTCGGTGTAAATTCAAAAATGTTCGGTGTAAATAGCAAAAGTTCGGTAAAAAAGTTCGGTGTAAATTCAAAAATGTTCGGAGATATATCGGAAACACCGAAGAAGGTCAGTAAAACTGCACAAAAGATAATCGACCTCGTTATTTCTGACCCATCAATCACAGCCGATAATATGGCTAACAAGGTTGGTGTAACTAAACGCGCTATAGAGAAAAACATCAAGAACCTCAGAGATATGGGCATTTTGGCTCATGAGGGCTCTGATAAAGCTGGCTATTGGCGCATTATTGTTAACCCTCAAACAGAGCAATAAACCTATGAGAGCATCTTTCACACCACTCAGTGCAATAATTGCCGTTTTGATTATCGCCTTTTTGTTTGCATCCTTACCGCAGGTAAATCATAAAACGCTATACAGAGTGCTTTATGTAATTGCCATCATCATGCTATTAGCCGTTATTCCGATTAGTAAGTATATGGCAGAAGAGACCAAGAAATCAAGCAATAATTATCTGCTTGTCCTAATATTCGATATCACAGTAGGGTATTTCTGTATGCACATTGCCGCATTGCTGAAATTCAACGTTCTTAAACGGAAGAATCAAGCATTGGAAAATGCCTTGATAGAAAAGCAACAAGAAAATGCATCAATTCTATTGGAACATCAAAATGAAAAGCAACAGGCTCTTCAGCAAAGAGAACCAGAATGGTTGGCAGATAAAATCAATATGTTCACTGAAGAAGAGCAGAAAGCAATTCTTGCCAGTGCTTGCACATTTGCAGAACACGGTTTGATAGTCACTCCCTCAATAACCATTCAACCCAAAGACACATGTAGCCAGCAAGAACTAATGTACTTCGTTTGTTCTGCTTTTTTCAATATGGGCAAGAAGCGCAATAATATTGTGAGTTTCTTATATAATTTTTTTCCTCTCTATTTTCCTGCAGGAGAAAGTGTATTGGATAAAAAGATGCCGAGATTGGAAAAGGCTAGAGAGAAGAGATAAAGAAAATAAATCTATGTAAAGTTAGAAAATATGAAAACAATAAATGATATAAACAATCTATTTAATAAAGTTTTTGCAAATTCGAAAACATTTAAAGCTGCAGAAAACACTTCTGACATTGACCATGAAACTAGAGATATAATATGCAAATACTTACCAGATGAATTCAGCCGTTTTTTAATGGATAAATCAAACCATTATTTCATAAAAGGATCTGTTGGTGCAGGTCGAGCTACTAAAACACCGTGGATTGCAATTATGGATAAAGATATAACGACTTCAACTCGTGAAGGAATTTATATTGTCTTTTTATTTTCTTCTAATTATGAAAGCGTATATTTAACTTTAAATCAAGGGACTACAAAGCCCAATCAGTTTGGTCCCAGGTATGGTAAAAAGGAAATTTCCCAAAACACCCAAAAAGTCAGAGAACTCTTACATGAAAAGAATGAATTACTAAAACAAGACAATAGTGCAGATATAGCTGATGAGAGATATAAAATTGGTGCTATTTATTATTCATTATGGGATACAACAAACGAGGAAAAAGGAATTTTACTTCTAAAACTATATCTTGACATTTACCATAAGTATAAGGCACTGTTAAAGAGTACTATCGAGAATAGCAATAACAAGGATAGTGCAGATTCCCTATTATATAAGTATATAGACATCATAACCGCCATCAAAACTAAACCTTTCCTTTTACTTGCTGGCATATCCGGTACAGGCAAAAGCCGCATTGTCCGTGAATTAGCCCGTGCATGTTGGGACGAAGATTCCGCTGAATACAAGGCTCAGAAGCCAAAAAACTTTGAGATGATTCAAGTAAAACCTAATTGGCATGATTCTACTGAACTCATGGGATATGTGAGTCGTGTTAGCGGAAGCCCCATATTTGTGATTGGTGATTTCTTAAGATTTATCACACAGGCTTGGGGAAATTTGGATGTACCTTATTTCCTTTGTCTGGATGAAATGAACCTTGCTCCTGTAGAACAATATTTTGCAGAATTTCTTAGCGTGATAGAATCTCGTAAAAGTAATGAAGACGGTACAATTACAACAGACCCTATCTTGAAAAAAAGTACAGAGGATTGGTATCGAGTATTGACTGCCGAACTAACAGGAGACAATGAGACATTAAGAAACCGCTTTTTGGAAGAGGGTATCACCATCCCACAAAATCTTATTGTAGTGGGTACGGTAAACATGGACGAAACGACCTTCTCTTTCTCCCGAAAGGTGCTTGACCGTGCCATGACCATTGAAATAAATGAAGTGGATTTGTACGCTGGATTGGACAGTAAATATGAACGCATTGGTAAGTTAAATAGCGATATGCTGATCGGTACAGCTGTAGAAGGCGTGGATGTATATGCAGATAACGAGGATGTTTGCAATAAAGTATTGATTTATTTGCAAGCAGTGAATGATGTTCTTAATGGCACTCCGTTCAAGGTTGCTTATCGCACGCGAAACGAATTCCTGCTTTATGTGGTAAACAATTTACCTTACAACATGGATGAAAACGGAAACGAGTTCATTGAGGATGAGGTAATAGCTACTGCATTGGATGAGATAACAAGCATGAAAATATTATCGCGTATAGAAGGTGATGATACAAAAGTCAGGCATTCACTTCTTGAAAGACTGATAACTACTATCGAAACGCAGTTATTGGCATTGACTGGAGAAGATAAGAAAATAGAGTCTGTTTCTATAGCCAAACTGAAAGAGATGCAAGAACGACTGTCATCTGGTTATACAAGTTTCTGGAGCTAAAAACAATCAGACATCTGCAAGGAACGATGGAAGTGTTCACCATAAAACACCAGGATTTTGAAATGATTGTCGAATGTGCACAATTCGATGACATTTGGCATAAAGCCAAGAGTAACATTGGAGAAGAATGCTTACACTCCACTTATTCTTGGTCGGAAGGAGTCTCATCTGTTATTCTGAGCAACTATATCGGAGAAGAAATTACGATTGAGAATAATCAACAAGCTCCTGCCATATTTTTCGACAATGCCGATTATCCTATTTGGGTGGAATTCAAGGGATATGTGAAAAAGGCTCAGTTTAGTTCTATTCTTCAGAGTGAAAATGAAAAATTCACTTTTCGCAGACAGATATTAGCCGGTTTCTTGAATTATAGAAATGAGGTTGGACGCAGTGAAATACAACTCATATATCAAGTGGGAGCAGAAAACCGCAGTTTTGTTTTCTCCTTTGAAGTATTGAGTACAAAGCTCAACTATCACGAGCATTGGAAAGCCATTATAGAGGATATTGAACAAGAGTACAGAATGCTTTCACTCGATTATATGCAAAGAACATTTCATGGTTTTTCGCCCGATGCAAACGGAGACACTCCGGAAATAATTTGGTGGAGCGTATTTGCCAATGAGCAAAAGAAATTCATAAAGGCTTGCAAAAACATCATTGACCGCCCAAGACATCGATTACATGGAAAGGAGACTTACAAACGTGCCGACAAGCTGACATTTGTTCCCTCTTGCATAGAAAACGAATTGGCGGAACACAGACAGGACAGCTCTCATTTATATCGTGTAGAAGAGCGTGTCTGGACAAACGATACACAAGAAAACAGATTCTTGAAATTCGCTCTTGGACAGATTACGGATAAATACGAGATCTTGAAGAAACGTATAGAAGCTGTAAAAAATGCCTCAGATGTGATGAAGGACGACATGCAAGCCATATTGACAACATTGAAACACTTGCAGCGAAATCCCTTTTTCCGTACTGTAGGAAATTACAAAGGAATGAATCAGGAAAGCTTGGTTCTGCAAAAGGCAACTGGATATAGTCAGGTCTATCGCACATGGAGCCTACTCCAACGTTCTTATTCACTTAATGATGGTATATATCGCTTGCAAACGAAAGATATAGCCACGCTTTATGAAATTTGGTGTTTCATAGAAGTAAGTCATATTGTAAAAGAGAAACTGAACTTATCCAATGAAGATGTAGACCATAGAAACCGTATGGAAATGAATGGCCTGTTCACATGGGATTTGGGCAAAGGAAAACATTCACGCATCCTTTTTAAGAAAGGCGGTATAGAGTTGGCAGAACTTGTTTATAATCCCAAAAGTACAGAACGAGGAAACTTATCGGTAGGTATAAAAGATTGGACAGTACCAACTGTTCCCCAAAAGCCAGACATTGTGTTGCAGCTTACCAAGAACGATTTGCAAGAAGGAATGAAAATGACTTACCTGTTTGATGCGAAATACCGTATCGACGGGAAAGACAAAAACGGTGTGGACGTTCCACCGGAAGATGCTATCAACCAGATGCACCGCTATCGTGATGCCATCTATTACAAAGACTACCAATCGAATACTTTAAAGAAAGAAGTGATAGGTGGTTATATTCTGTTTCCGGGTGATGGTGAGCCGACTGATGTTGCCATCTCCAAATTTCACGAAACTATAGATAAAGTAAATATCGGAGCGTTTCCACTTCGTCCAAAAGATGAACATAACAGATTACTTTTAGAGCAATTTATTGAAGAACTTATCCAAAACAAATCGTATGAAATTGTATCGAAAGTAATACCACAAAAGGGTACGTTATTGCAAGTACCCAATCGCCTCCTTGTCGGTTTTATTGGAAGCAGTTCGCGGCTGGGATACACACAAAGTTTCCTTGATGGTAATGCTACCTTGTATTATACTGGGCCTAAATTTCCTACGACCATTTCATTACATGGCCTCCATTACTTTATACCCTATATAAAAGGTGAAGGTATTCGTGATATATATGAAATTATCCGTATAAGAACTATAACAGAAAAGGAAGCTAAGCAAATAGAAGGTGAAGATGCTACAGACGATATGCGATTAGCGTTTGAGTTACGTTTCAGCTGTAAGCTATTTGATAATTATCAACCTATTAACACTCATAAGCTCATCAACTATACATTTATTGATACTTCATTCGATGAACTAAGTGAGTTAGTAATTAGTTAACGTGAGTTCGATATAATCAGAACATAGCCAGTTGCCCGTCATTGACAAATTTCACATCAATGACGGGTTTCTTTTCAAAGAAACAATAGGCTGCTATTGCCTGACAATGCATTTGCTATGAAGTTATTAAATGAACGATGTCTGGAGTGTTCAATCTGTGCAATGTTCTTCAATTCACCATTGACAGTTTCAATCAGAGCTCTCTTCCTAAGCAATATCTTATCAGCGATACTCATCAAGGAGTTCTTCATATTATTCTTGACCTTAGTAATCGTCTGTATACCATTAAGAAAGAGGTTCTCGAACAAAGTCTGACCGATATATCCCTTGTCCGCACACAATTTTCCCTTTATGTTTTCCAGAAACTTTCTTTGTTTCAATGGTTCCATCCACATTGCCGGGAGTAAACATAAAATTGAGAATCTCTCCTTTATCATTGATTATCAGATGCAGCTTGAATCCGAAGAACCATCTCATAGAGCAGCTTCCACGCTCGGCAAGTCCTTCGAAAGTCTTGTGAATCAATATTTGTTGGTTACGGCAGACACGTAAGGAGTGGAATCGACAAAACTGATACCGGTACAACTGCCTAGCAGAACCTTTTGATGAAAATGGTCAGAGGGAGAAATTTCTTTTCCAGTTCCACAAAACGATTATAAGACACATATCGGGGAAACAAGTCTCTCAAATGTTTGCAGACGTACTCCTTGTAATAATGTTTAAAACATCGAAATCCACCGGAATGAAACAGGATGAGAATTAGCATAATTTCCGCATCGTTCATACGGTTCGGCTTGTTGAGATGCTTATATCCTTTGTCTTCAATCATATATTTTCTCTGTTGCAATACAAATTCCTTGCAAAAATCATCTGCCATACAATAAATCTCTGTAACTTTAGCCTCTGAAAACATAGCGGTAATCGTTTAAATGTTATAATTTGTCACTATAAATTTAATACTTTTATCGCTATATTCCTATTTTTCAATGATATATTTAGGGATTTATATCGAACTCACGTTACTTAGATTCATTGCCGTATAGGCATATAAAAAAATTCTATTATGAATCAAAGCATTATAGAACTAACAAAAAAAGCCAAAAGAGAACCTTTTACCAAGTTACGTAAAGTTGGTGCTGATTCACTTGTTGTTATCAGTGATTTGATACCGCTTATTCCGTTGGGAAGTATTACATCTGTTGTACATAAAGGAATAGCCTCCATTCAGGATTACCTTTTCTGTAAAAAAATGGGCGGCTTCCTTGAAACGCTAGAATCTTCTGATATTACAGATGAACAGATTAACAATTTCAAAGCCGAAATCAATAAAATCCCGAACTTTGAACAGAAGATCAATGAGTATCTGTTAAACCTAATAAGCAATGCAGAATCAGAAGAAAAGACAAAGATTATGGGGTATATATATGTAGCCACAGTTTTAAAAGATATAGATTCGGATATGATGCTCCGCTTATGTTCAATAGTGAATAGAGCATATCTAAGCGATTTGTACTCATTGCCCAAATATGTGGAAAAGACTGAAGAAGGTAGTATTGCTACAAATAATTTCATCGCATTAGGATTAATAGACAGTTATATAGGTGGCTTTTGGAAAGATGAACCTTCTTATGAACTTAACAAAACTGGTATAGCCCTGCATTCAATCTTGTATAAAAATGCTTGGTTCAGATGATAATATTATATTATTGTGGAATGACCTTTTTTTCACCGCCTTTAATTTGCAAAAATAATGATAAATAAATTGACTAAAGAACAACGCCATCGTTGTATGTCCACTATAAAAGAGAGGAACAAAGAAGAAGATAAAAAAGAACAATGCCAGCTTGCTGCTATGGACAGATATTGTATTACAATTTGAAAATTCAATTAAAACCAAAAGCTCGCATACAAACGCTTGAGGCATTAGCTTATACATTGAATCGTATTTTTCTTGAAGATAGAAATAAGAACATACGAGTTGCCTGATACAGATGATACACTCATGGCGGCAGAACCTGAATCCGTTTATGAATGAAGAAATCAACAGTAAGAGTGGCAGATCATCTCTTCCGAATAGTTATTCCATACTTTTCTTTGGTTTTACTCCTGTTTTTTCTATCAAGTACTGATACTTTTCTTTTACCGCTTGATACATTGAATAATGCGCAAAAGATTCTTCTTTGTATTTTATACTGCTAACAGAAGCTGTAACAGCCCACGCAATAATAATGACAATAAAGCCCCCAACGTATCGAAGTTTAATATAATAACCACGTATAAACATTTCATTGATATTAGGTGAAATAACCGTTACTGGATTTTCAACTCATTGACTTTTGCAAGTATCTCATCCTGCCTTCTTAAGATATTTTCTGCATGTGCTTCAATAGTCATACGATTGAGATTGTAATCGCAAACGTGTCAATAAAGATATTCAAGAAGTTTTTAGACTTCTGTTTGAATAATTCAATGAGTTTCGGGAACCATAGTGAAAATGGTAACGTGTCCATCTGTTGTTTCCTGATATATTTCTTTACCACTGACAAGGCTTCGCTCGCAAGTACAGAAACTTTTGGCGATTCCATTATAAACGGTCTTTTCATCATAGTCCACTTTTACAGATTGCTCCGGTTTAGAAACTGTCTTATGAGATTTGTTCTTCAACCAGTCATCAATTTCCGATTGTAGAAAAACCAAAGCCTTATTTATTTTATGTACGGGAATTTGTTTGGCTGAGCCCCATCCATAAACCGTTTGCTTGACAGGATGCGATGATAGATAAGCGCAAAGCTCGTCTATATCCACCCACTTGGGTGAATTACTTGCCTGTTTATGCTGCAAGGCATTTACTTTGGATTGTAATGCCTCTACAGACTCAATCAGGTAGAACAATGCATTCGGCATTTCCTCCAACAAATTTACTTTATAAGACATATCTTTCGTATTTAGGTTGATGCCGCAAAAATATAGGGATGTTTATGGGTGCTAAACAGGGGCTTGACAACCACCTATTAACCTCTCATTAGCCACTGTTAGATTTAATTTTCATTAACACAAGGATTTACTGAAAGAGATAATAAAAGGGGAACAAGCTACTATTTATAGTAATACACTCTTCATTGAGAATGTCTATGCTACAAACCCTTAAAAAGCAAGTGCTTAATGAGGGACAAATAGTGATAAATATGTAACTTCTTTGTTTTAAGTCACTGGTGCTCAATGGTGAAGTTTCCACTATGACCTATAAATTCAAATTATCTATATGCAATGTATTAGCCGCTTTTTCTTTCTGTTCATTTACGATGTGCGTATAAATCTGCGTGGTTCTGACGTTTGTATGTCCCATCAAAGATTTAATGGTATATATGTCAACACCATTTTCCAGCAATAGCGAAGCTGTGGCAGCGTATGTGCTTAAATACACTGCTGTCATTGATATGGAACTTCTTGGCAATCTCTCCGATGGTATAACAGTCTTTGGGGTCAAAGAACAATGCTTCCTTTTTTCTCTTTCTACTGCCAGCCTTTGTTTTGAAGTGTTCATCCATATACTGCCGACTAAGGCGTGTCAGACGCTGACCAAAATTGTATGATGGTATCAAGCCCTGCCGTATCATACGATAAAGTACATCTTTACTAATGCCGTAAATCAACATAGCTTCTTTTACGGTTAGATACCCCTTGTTGGATGGTATTCGTCTAATCAGTGCTTGGCGTATCGCTTCTTTCTCTTTTGCGATTTGTCTTTTCTTATACGCCCTCTTGGAACAAGCAAGGCAACAATACTTCGACACTAATGTGGGAGGAGTAAAGATTTTACCACACTCCTCGCAACTTCTTTGAATAGTGTAATTTCCTCTTGGCATATTCTTCTCGTTTTAAATGGTTTATGCCAATTTAAGTTGTACCTTATCGCCAAATAAGACGTGTCGCAAACATGTCGCAAATAAGAGATAAAAAAGCCCATAGAAAACGCATAGCAACCATGAATCCTATAAACGTAAAAAGCGTGCAACTCATTGAGCTGCACGCTTTTGCTTATTGTTTATTATCTGTTTCCTTATCGGAATCATTTGACTTGCACTTATTATGCACTTCTTTAATAATTTAGTTGCTGGTGTCGGTATAATATCAAGATAGACTTCCGTCTCATCCCAGGATCTATCGAAAAAATCTTGAGGGAGTGGTTTCATAGCCATAACTAGCATATTGGTTATAGTTACGGTTATTTGAGTTGTTATGAGCGGAGTCTGAGCTAATTCTAATGAAGCGTTCACTGCTACAGAGAACATGAATGGGTTAACAGATATGGTTTCTAATACATTCAGATATACATTCGGTTTCTTATCTTGATATTTCCGATATTGTTCAATTACAAAATCCTTATCAATTGTAACTCCAATATGTCTTGATTCAGCAAGGAATCGAGATAATCTGATACGTTCATTCGAATTTGTTGAACTTTGGATAAAAGCTTCAACAGTCATAATCGGAAGATGCAATTGGGGAAGAGCTCCTAAAAAGACGTCTTCAGTAATAAGAATAGTATTTCCGTTTGTAAGAAGACAAAGGGTATCCAACATTATTCTAGAAGATAGTAGTTGATTCCCATCGTCAATACTAAGTGAAGCATCTACCATTACAACTTCGCAATTTGTGTCTATCCACAATAACAAATTTTGTAGTCTTTGTTTTGCGTCTTCTATTGGATTATCAGCATATCGCTTAATCGATTTATTTTCATAGATGTTGTAGATGTTTGTATATCCCAAACTTCCATATTGGCAGATGTTATTGTTTACAAGTTCACGTACGCTTTTTGCTAACAAGAATTTTTGTCTTTGGTTAAATTTGATGTTATATTTAGTAGAATATTCAAATAGCGTAAGCAGTGAGGTGATTTCTAACACAAAACGAGAGTTGCCGTAGTTCACCCTACGTAGATGAATTAATAGTTGTGTACACGAAGGTACGTATATCTTAAAAGAACCGAATAGTTTGGAATAATAATCTCCCAACAGATCATTTTCACTTACCAATTGACATAAGCCCATTGTTCCATTTTCATATGCGGCAACCGAATCTATATAACGTTGATGTCGGTTCTTTGCATCTGGATCAATTTTCTCTAACTCTTTTATAAGACTTTCCCATGGATGTTCCATGTCTATCTGAATAGGTCGAAAGACAGAATTGCCACCAGATAACATAATCTCCTTTGAATATCTCTGAAGATAATGCGAAATACTTGTTCCAAACATGTTCAATTATATAAGTATCAAAACCATCATCTTGTTTTATACTAAATTCAGAACCTTTCTTAAATCCCAAAAAATGACTAAATTCATTGTCATGATTTATAATAGCCCTAGTTTTTTCACCATTTTTGATAAAATCTACGCAACAACCATCTGATACAACATCGCACTCAATGTGAGATATCTGTTTGATAAACCCTTGAGTCGCTTCTATTTGGTAGAAATTACGCAAGAACTCTGTGTTTCGACTGATTGTTTGCTGATATAAAAATTCTATTGCAAATTCTATTGAACCAGCTGACGCGTAGGCTTGATAAATAAGACGTACTGACGTGTCATTAGAATAGGTAAAACCGAATACTTTGTCTTTCTGTACATCTAACAGTGGACTCTTGACATGCTGCAAAGAAAGCGTATAGTTTACGAAAACACTTTCATTATCAGGATACTGCTCATATAAGATAGAGATTACCTGAAATGCATTATCATAGTCCAACAATCTATTGGCTAGTTCATATTCCTTCGTAAGCAAATCGAAATCGTTGATTTCTCGAGCGGCACGATTGTCTTTTAAGATTTTATAAAGTTCCCTATAATGAAGAGGATTTTCTGAAAGAATTTTCAAAAACGTATAACGTCTAAAATCATTTATACCATTGTCGACCCGTGCATTCAATATCTCAAAAGCATATTCTTTTTCATTATTTTTAGAGAGCGCAATTGCTGCAAATGGAATTAATTCATCAGGTATGTCTGTTGTCTGATTTTTAATACGTGAAAGAATATCACGGTTTCCTATGCCAAGTAACAAAAGAGTAATATCTTTTGCTATTTCATGTTCAAACATCACATTTTGGAGCAAAGTCTTGATGTCTGAAGACACTTTGTTGTTCAGTACTTGCGCCAAAAAACTACAGCATGTATCATTAATTTTTGTGGATCTTGATGTAAAGTCCTCAAGTATCCATTTTACATACTCCATGTTTGACGATTTCATGCTCATAACGCACATAAAACAGCAAACAGAGGAAGGATCATCATATGCAGTAGCTAATGCAGCCGTAAAAGCTTCTTCAAATCGATTTTCCATTTGGAGCATGTTTGCCTCAAATAAGGAAAATACATATCCTTCTTTCGTTTGTTTTTCTCGTAAAATTTGTTGATAAAGATCTATCCATTTCTTACCTCCTTCAAGCATGTATTTCCAGTAATAATATAACAAGAAAACAATCTGGAAGTTTTCTTGAATTTCAGTCTTCTAAGTGATTAATAAATTGTTCTGCCACTTTAACACCCTTGGTGTCAAGGTCAGAGTACAGCTCTCTATAAAACTTTATCCCCTTTTGGGCATCCAATGTACGATAAAATCCCATTATGAAGGACCAGATAGATAAATTCGAGTATGTAAGATTTAAAGGCAATGACTGAGTATAGTCGACAGAATCGTCAAATAAGAAATCAATGGTATCTATCTTGTTAATAATTCTCTGCTACAAGGTACCTTGAATCCAAGATCTGAACGCAATACCTCAGGAGCATTTAGATATGACTCTTTAATATTATCCGAAATAATAATGTCGGCAAGAATCCGATATTTATTATCAACGGATAACTTTTGTGAAATTGTTTTAACTTCTTTAACCTCAGCTTTTACTAACAAGGAAATGATCTTAGCCTGTTATTTCATTGCCGGGGTTCAATTTATAGGCTTTTTCATAACAATTACAATCCTCTTTTAAATTGGAAAATTGAAGACAGCGACCTTTATACAATAGAAGTTTAGAATAGACATTTTTGTTATGCTCTAGCAGGTCAGAACTACTATTCTCAATTTCAAGCATAATTTTAGAGCAGATTTAACTTTAAGTTCCTCTAATAAAGGTGCAACACCCTGTGAAGTAAGATTATCAATAAGTTCAGCAGAAACATTATGACCACCAATGGCTACATTGAGTAACTGAAGCATATTGTTATATCTTGCTTCCGCCTTTAGTTCAACGATGTATGAAAATGCATGTGGTGAAGATTCTGATAAATATTGCATGAACAATGTGTATATTTGATTATGCTCATTGTTTTCGGTCGATTGCCAAGTGTTGGGACTAACAACTCATTTTTTCAAGATCCCTCTTGAAATCCTCAGTAACAACTGTTCTATAGTCTTTGTCTGGGAATACTTTTTTCAAACCTTGTTAAATGCGCTATTTACAGCCTCTCTATATCATTCCCTGGAGTGATTTTTGCCCAAATAACGTCCAGTATTTTAGTGAAAGCATATTCCTTAACTGTATTGACTGCAAAAGAGCCAATAGAAGTAGCTATAGTTTCAATCATACCATTCACTCTTATTTTGATGAATAAAGTAGTTCCTTAATGTCCACGTCAAGCAAATCTGCCACTTGACGTAATGTGTCAAGTGTTGGTTGTACTGTATTTGTACACCACTTAGATACGGTGGCAGGATCACGATTTACTTGCTCTGCTAACCACTTTGCTGTACGTTTCTTCTCTACCAAAACTACTTTCAATCTGTTTATATCTTCCTTTGCTCATGATGCAACTTCTTTGCGTTTAGTGCAAAAATACAAATATTATCTGTAAATCGTAAATATTTATAGATACTAATAATAAGTACTCTGTAAAAGTACCCATATACACCATTGATTTGCTATGAATAGTTGAGCTATAACCCATATTTTTTACCACTTATAGCTTAACTTCTTTGTACTTTGCGAACACTGTTTATATAATGCAAATCCATATAAAAGTCACAAAAATTACGTGGATTTGAGCAAAAAATCCTCGTGTTTTAAATATTTAACAGACTTTAACTTTTAGCGAATTTTGTTTGATTTCTTTTTCAGTTGTTATCATTTTCTTATGATTTCTTTTTCACTTGTCTTCTTTCTTTTCCTTTGGCTTCCCATACTCCTGATTAACAAGACTGTTAGCCTATTTTTGTCTTTCGTTATTTACGAAAATTATCTATACCTTTGCATGTGAAATAAACAAAAATAGGTATGAGTAAGAAACAATATATACTGCAAAAGTTGACAATAGAATTAGTCTCGGTGCTATTGGCGTCGTTGGTTGCTTTTCGAATTTGTGAGATGCTATCTATAAAATTGGCATATCTTCCAATAGTGTTGGTTGGCTGCTATATTGTACTCAAACTACTATATAGTCTTAACATTATTATGGTAGGATATGTGATAAAGCTTATACCTATAATATATAAAGGGGAGCCTAGACCAATCTTGACCACCAATATGGGCGCTGTGGCGGAATACGGTTCTTCTGAAAAGAACAATGATGTTTTGAAGAAACGTATGGAACTTTTCCATTATGAATACCAAAGCGAACAACAAGAATATACAAAGCGAAAAGAACAGGAAGATGATGCGAATCTTACTGCGATGTTAAAATACACGCGAGATACATTTTTTCGTTTGGGATTTGATGAAACTGAAGTTTTCCAAATCTGTGAATGTGTTCGATATTTCTTAACCAATCGCCAACCGCTAACTAATACAGAAATTCGTATAAGCAAGCGTTCAACTGTTACACAAATCTCATTGAAGAATTTTGCATGGAATATTGCCAACCCATATAATATAAGTGGTGATGCAACGGCTGCTTTCGTGTTCAATACATTTAATGAATGGTTTGCTAATACTACGATTGCAACGATTAAGAAAAATTTGCGCACTACAAATGGACGACATAAGATTGAAATAGACGAAAAGGTTCTGGCAAAGTATTTGCAAAATTGATTTCTCGAATCTGAAACAGATACAAAAGAGCCACTTGTTGCAATACCTCAAATATATTGCTGTGTTCAACAACCAAACATGTTCAATACGATTGAACAAACAGTATTTATTGAACAAAAACGGTATTTCGGAAGAATAAAAGTGAAGAAAACGCTATTAAAACGATACGTACTTAAAAAAATGCAGATATAGTGTCTTTATTTTGATGGGAAATGATTAATTTTGCATATGTATCATTCATATTGTTGGTACTATACCAGAAATAACGAACAGATTAAAGAATAGGCTTTATGTCGTACTCAAAAATTGAAGAAATTACAACTAACCTCTGGGGTAAGTATAACGTTCGCTTCTCAGCCAATGCGGATGTGAATATTATCGTTGGTATAAACGGTAGTGGCAAGACTACGTTGCTGAACGAAATATACAAATTGGCCCTTGAAAATTCCAGTGATAAAAAACAAGTAGTTTTTGTGCCATCTATAGATAATATAGCCATGCGCGACAAGCGCAAAGTGGCTAATGCATTGACACAGGATCTTGAATTTTACATGTTCGACATGAAAACAGGCCCGTCAATGATGTATTACCGCATGTCTATGATCGATGCTAAAGCGGAAAAACAAACAGAGATGAAGGCACGTATTGAAGATTTCTGTTCTATCATAAATTCTTTGTTTAAAGAAACTGAAAAACACATTGAAATTGAAGGAAACAAGTTTAATGTGGTTTCTAAGGGACAGATAATTCCTATTGATGCCTTGTCTTCTGGTGAAAAACAAATGCTTTTGATTTTACTTCGTGTATTCCTTATGGACGGGCAAGAAGCATTCGTACTGCTTGATGAACCAGAAAACTCACTTGACATCAGTTGGCAATATGAGTTGATTAATACACTTGTGAAACTCAATCCTAATGCACAATACTTTATTACTACACATTCACCAAGTATCTTTGGTGACGGATGGGGTGATAAGATTATTTATATGGAGGATGTAACAACTCCAATTAAGTGAAGGATATGAATAGAATCGAAGAACAAGCACGTTACTATCGTAATATTCCTTTGCGCAATAGGAGTATCAAGGCCGTCGTACATTTAGAGGATGCCGAGGATATGCTTTTCTGGAATCCTCAACTTCAGAACGCCTTTCCTGCGACCTATCACTTCATTACGTTTTCTAAGAATGAAAAGGGTAACGATGTGCGTGGCTGTGAGCAATGTTTACGCTATAAGCCTTATCTCTCCAAGCGTTTCTTTATTTGTATAGATAGTGATTTGCGACAATTAAAAGGAGAAGAAGGATTGACGGCTGAATCCCTCATTGCTCAGACATATGCCTATTCATGGGAAAATCATTTTTGTGAGGCGGAACATCTCCAAGAACGCTTTGAGAAATTAGTCCCAAATTCTGACTTTAATTTTCAGGTTTTCTTGCAAAAACTATCTGCTGTTGTATATAAACCTCTTCTCTATCTTGTGCATTATAGCCAAAGTTCAGTGTTGAATCAACAATGGAACATTACCCGATTCAACTCATGTCTGCCATTACAACCCTCAAGAGATGAATTAGCAGACAATGGTAGCGCTTATATTGAACGGGTGAAACAGTTATTTGAAGCTGCTCTTCAGAATCTTCAACAACCAGAGAATATGGCAAACGAACATCTTGATGATGTCAATGCCTATCTTCATATCCAAGGTCATCAGCTGTATAAACTTGTACTCCATATTGGAACTATGCTTTGTAAAGGAACAAGGGTGGCATTTAAGACAGATATTCTTGATAAGTCCATTCATACAGACGGATACCAGGAGATAGACAGTGTGCAAGCAGATCTCAGAAAAATAACTTCAAAAGAATAAAAATGGAAAATCGGATAAAAGTTGTACTCGTAGATAAAAAGAGAACCAATAAATGGCTTTCCGAACAGTTGGGGTGTGCGCCAACCACAGTAAGCAAATGGTGTACCAATGTTTCTCAACCACCTATGGAGACGTTTGTCAAGATTGCAGAACTCCTTGAAGTAGATATTAATGAGCTCGTTCGCTTTGAACGTAAATCACAGTGAGTTCGTAATTAGATAGTGAAACCATGATTTTTTAATACGATAATGGATAAGAATCAAGATATACCTCGTATCCGAAAAGGTGATGCCTTCGTTCAAATGGAACCGCATCCTCTCGTTTTCATGGAAGTTAACGAGTTGGAAGAGAGTTCTGAGAACATGGACATTTGTATTGTCACATGGTACACGTTTAATGAAAAAGGACTTAATGTTCAGCGACGATTTCCTATGGCGGCTCGTGATGGTAAGTTCAGCAATTTTGAACCTATTTCGCGTAGCCTTCTTAAAGAAACAAAGCGTTTGTTGCGTCAATATGATGCTAATCTAAAACTGTTAACAATTAAAGCAGAAGCAGAATCGCTATACAATAATTATACTCGTAAACTGATAGAGTTGCTCCCTGACGCTGAAAACAGACTGACAATTGCCCTTCAAATTGAAAAGAAGATTGTCACAAACGAATGGCTCGACTGCACAGAAGATAATTACTGGGTGGAAGAAGAACTTGAACAGAATGACAAGTACTTTACACTTGTCTGTTTTACGATAGAATCATACGATGATAAGAAAGACCAGACAATAGCAGAGCAATTTATATACATGTACAATAACTGTCCGTATAGTTGTAACATTCTTGTAAATAGTGGTGCTAAGTATATGGTGGTTGAGAAGCCAAAGAAACCGTAATCAGATTATCAACATGAGTAAGAACTCTCTCTTGACAAACTACTTCAATCAAGAAGTCAGACACGCTAAGCTCATCTACACATTGTAGCCCGATTGCAATTGCTCAGTTGTCGACTCTTTCTCTAACATAAACTTACGAAAATACCATGAGATAGACAAATTCTAATCGTGGAATTCTCGATTTGCAATATTTTTAATACTTTTGCGTTTGAAATAAATAAATTAGATAATAATGACAAATCTAAATCGTATAAAAGTTGTACTTGTTGAACAGCAGAAAACAGGTAAATGGTTGGCAGAACAAATGGGAAAATCCACTTGTACAGTTAGCAAATGGTGTAGTAACTCTAGTCAACCAGATTTGGCTACGTTGGATAAAATTGCTACATTATTAAATGTAGATAGACGCGAACTGATAGCGCCTTCAAAATAGTTTCCACCTAGCATTCTTTATGTTGTGTGGATGAACTTTTAATAAAAGTTGAAGATTTATGTCAAAGATAGAATGGGATATTAAGACTGGGGTGTGGTGCTTAAGCGTCATATTTCGAAAGAGACTCTGTCTGTCTCTCCCCGTCCTGTATTCTACGAAGAATTAGACCTACTGAAAATGGAAGAACTGGGATGGAAATACCCACGTTGTAAAGAGCCGCTACTTTGGGCTTGTAATAAACAGTACTTCTATCGTGGTCAGTTGGTTTTGAAACAAAAGGAGCCAATGTTTATGATGCTCCTACTGTAGTTTTCCAGAAAGACTGTGAAAACTTGAAATTGAAACCTGTAGATGTAGAGGCAATGCTCAAGAAGAACTTCGATGAGATGTTCTTGATTGAAAGCGAAGCCATTGAATTTATTCGTGAACAATATCTAAAATATGCCAATGCCAGCAACACCCGTAAGGCAGCAAAGGCAAATGAACTTGATTTTGAGGCATTGTTGGCAATGGCAGAGAAGAAGACGAAGAAAAAGATGGCTATCGTGAAAGAAGATTGCGACTCTTTTGACGTGGTTCCTCTTGATGCTGCTGAAGAGACAGGTAAGCAAGTGTATTTGACAACAAAGATTGACAAATTTCTTGCTAGTTTTTCAGGCGGAAAGGATAGTCAAGTTGTGCTCGACCTTTGTACCCGTGCCATTCCACCTCAGGACTTTGAAGTCATCTACAGCGATACTGGCTACGAGTTGCCCCCTTCGCTTCACATGTACGAAGAGATTGCTCAACATTATAAGTCCCTCTATCCTCAACTTTCATTCCGTACTGCTCGCAACCATGCAAGTGTATTGAGTTATTGGGACAAGATTGGTACCCCAAGCGATACGCATCGTTGGTGTTGTGCAGTAATGAAGACGGGGCCTCTTTATCGTATGCTTAAGACGGAGGATAATAAGCAAGCCAAAGTACTAACCTTTGATGGGGTTCGTGCAGAAGAAAGTACACGACGCTCAGGATATAATAGAGTCGGTAAAGGTGTGAAGCATGCAACAGTAATTAATGCCAGCCCTATTCTTTACTGGAATACAGTTGAGATTTTTTTATATCTTTTTAAATATAATCTACCTATTAATCCTGCGTATCGTCAAGGAATGACTCGTGTAGGTTGTTTGATTTGTCCTTTCTCTTCAGAGTGGAATGATATGGTTTCTCATTCATGTTATAGAAAAGAATTAGAACCATTTTTGATTAGAATAAAAAATATAACGAAAAATCTGGAGTTAAGGATGTTGATGATTATATCAAGCAAGGTAATTGGAAAAGAAGAGGTGGTAGTCGTGAAATAAGCTTTCCTTCATTTATGGAAATAAAGGAAAAGAAACCTCATATTATCTTTAACATCTCAAATCCACAAAAAAATGTATTGACGTGGTTGGAAGCTGTTGGGCCTTATCAGATATCTTTTGATGAAGCTGGCATCCAGCATGGAGAATTAAGATTTGATAAGCAAATATACAAGTTCGAAGTTAAAAGCAAAGAGAATAATATTACAGTGACATTCTTTCATACGCAGCATAATCCAACATTACAAGGGTTTTTGAAACGTGCTTTTTATAAGTCTACTTATTGTATTGATTGTTGCGTCTGCGAAGTGGAGTGTCCTACTGGAGCGTTGTCTATCCTTCAACTCCAAAGATAGATAAATCTAAATGCGCTCATTGCCAAAAGTGCTTAACTTTTCACATGTTAGGTTGTATATCAGCTGCTTCATTGGCAGAAACTGGAATTCAAGGAACTGAAAAAATAACAATAATATGAAACTTATTAGTTACAATAATTTTGGCATGAATGGTGACTGGACTGAATACTTTTTCTCTAGTTACGATACATATTTTGAAGACAATTCACATGGTTTAAATCCCAAAGAGCAATTGCCGCATTTTGTGAAATGGCTTTCTCAAGCTGGCATATTAAACGACACAAAGAATAAGCAAATAACAAGATTAGGGCAAAAGCTTGCGGAAATATACATTGATTTACCTGATGTTTTGTGGCAAATTATTTGGATTAATCTTGCATATCAATCGCCGATAGCAAAATGGTATAAGGAGAATATTGAATGGGGACGAGAATTTTCACAAACGGATGTAGAAGAAATGCTCAAATGTGATTATCCTGATGTCGGTGGAAAAACCATTCATAATATTTTATATGCATTATTTAGAACTTTGCGTGAAACGCCTATTGGCGAAATGGGACAATTGATAAATGTTTCAAAGCAAAGATATAAAAAAGAAAGTAATGTAGAACTGACAAAGTATACGGTTGCTTATTCTCTTTATAAATATGCAGAAGTAAAGGGGGTTCGTTCAATCCGTGTAAAAGACTTGTATTCTGAAGATAACCCATGTGGTATATATAAAGAATTTGGTATACCTAAAAATGATTTTGAGGGAATTTTGCGTTCACTCAATAGTGATGCCAATAGAATTATTACAGCAGAGTTAAATATGGGATTGGATAATGTTACTCTTCGAGATGATATAGCATCAGAAGATGTCTTAGATTTAATGCTCTAAATTAATAGCATATGGAATTTAAACGAACTTATTATTCACATGAATTATTAAAGTTGAACTGTGCGCATATTCATGGTAGAAAGATTTTAGCAAAACCTATTTTACTCCTTTCTATTATTACAGCCATTGAAGAAAAGGTTGTTACTGAAAATAAGTTCGTGTGGAGCAAAGAAGATGATTCATTTAATAGGCTAGAAGAAATTTATAAGGATTTGTATTTGGGTTATATACCCAATGAATATCAAACCCCTTTATTCAAACCATTTTTTCATTTAAAGCATGAAGGTTTTTGGCATCTTGATGTTAAGGACAAAGACAATATACCTAAAACGTCATCAATATGCTTTCTTAGAAATGAATTAAACTACGCCTATCTAGACCCCTCTCTTTGGGATTTGCTTCAATACCCCGAAGTTCGTGAAGAGTATAAACAATTGATAATAGATTTCTTCTTGAAACCGAAGAACGATTAAAATAAAGACTATGGCAAGTAAATATAATGACATCATTACCCTGAGCAAGTCTCGAACGGTATATAATATACGTGAAGAGGGTCCTAAAGATTGGGAAACTTTTATTGCGAATGCCCAATTCAATGGTTTGTTGGATAAAACCATTAAATCGGTATTTAACAATGACCCAGATAATCATAAGCCCATTTGGATTGCAGGAACCTATGGTACGGGTAAGAGCCATGCTGGTGCTGTGATTAAGCATTTGATGTGTGATCCTATAGAAAATATACTGGATTATGTGAACTTAGAGTACAAAGATTCTAAGTTTGACATGCTTCGTACTAATCTCTTGACTTTGCGTGGCAATAAACGTTTATTTCCCGTAAGTCTTTATGGTCAGCAGCAAATTACCCATGTGAGTGATCTTTCCCTGCAGTTACAACGTGAAATAAAGAATGCCCTTGTTGCTGCAGGTATTGATATTGTGGTACAAACAGACTTTGACACCTATGTGAGTCACATCGATGAAAATCCGGGTTTCTGGGAGATGATAATCGGTGGGGATGCTCAATTGGCATCTGTTGCTCCTACTGTGCAAAAACTCCGTAGTGAACTCCAAAGCTGCGAGACAGGTACATTAGATATCCTAAAGGATGCTTTGCGCAAAGGACGTTATCATATTAATCTCGAAGCAAGCAATATCTCCAAGTGGATAGTAGAAGTGCAAAATAAGTTGCGCGAAAAAGGTGTGGCAGATGGTTTGTTTATTGTTTGGGATGAATTTACTTCTATTTGTACAAGTAGTATTGGAGTGAAATTGCTCGAAGAAATACAGGAAATATCGGAAGTAATGATGACCGAGGACAACGATTCGTATTTCTTCTTTATTTCACACCCTTCTGCATTAAATTTGTTGAGCGAAGATAAGCGTAACCAAACCATTGGTAGATACCACTATGTGAGTTACAACATGGAACCTGTGTCTGCATTCAAGATTATGTCACGCAAGTTTAATGTTATAGATGAAGCAGCTCATAGCAGTTTGGTGCGTGAATTCTATGATGCACATAGTGAACTTTTGGATATATTCTCATCGAGCAGCAATCAACAAGAAGAAACAAAGCAAGACATTCAGAAACTTTATCCGTTGCATCCTTCTACAGCTAATTTAGCCACATTCTATGCGCGTGAAGCTGGTAGCTCGAGTCGAAGTGTTTTTGAGTTCCTTGCATGCGATGCTGTTCGTGAATTCTTTGACAATGAAAGTGTTTATCTGAATTATTCTACGGTAACCCCAGATTATTTATGGGACTATGTGTTGGAAGTATTCAACGAGGACTCTGTAAAGTTTGGAGCAGTGACAGAACGCTACAATTCATACCACTTACGAGTAGAGCACCAGGGTTATGAATACGCTGCAGTGTTCAAAGGTATATTGCTTTTGAATGCTCTCAATAATATTGCCAACCACGATACTGTAACTCCAACGGTAGAGAACATCAAGAATCTCTTTATTGGTACGGAAATAGAAATAAATATAGACGAAGTATTAGATTTCTTCAACGAGAAGAGTATTATCCAACGTTTGCCTGGTGATGTATTCTCCATTCAATTCACAGCCCTCCCAGGTGATGAGATTGAAAAATACAAGCAGCAGCTCACTACAAGTGAATATAAGTTTACAGAACAAGTCGCAAAATTTGCTGACATTGCAACAACTGATTTCAATAAAGCATGGGCAAATATTGCACGTCCATTCCGAGTTGAAATCTTCAGTCAGCAAGCTAACGAATACACCCTTCAAAATAAGATAGAGAACATAAAGAAGACGGTGAAAGGATACGAACTCTTCATTGCTGTACTTGTTGCTAAAAATTTCGACGAACTCAGTTTCTTGAAGACATTTGCTCAGAATGCGAATATCAATGGTAAGTTCAAAGATATGGTGCTTGTAGTGTTTGATGCTGTGATGGAACAGCAGAACTATGATCGCTTTATCGACTTCATGGCGAATGCAAAATGTGCCGCAGCCCATAGTCTTGCTCCACAACATGATACCTATGTAACCAATGGAAAAAAGTTGGTAAAAGAATGGATTGGTCGAATAAAGGGAGGTAACTTCACTTGCTATATCAATGGTCAGGATGATACTGCTGCAGGTGTAAAGTTTGTTAGTACGATGAACAATTGTGTTTCGCCTCTTATCTTTACGGCTGGACCAGAATCATTGCAACTCATTCAAACCAAATTTTCCAAAACTTATTGGAAGAAAGCTGCAGTAAAAACAGCAGTGGACGCTATGTTGCAGTTTAATACCAAGAATGAAATAGTAAACAAAGCTGGTGGACAAGGTAAGCATGTAGAACTCCTTCTTCAAGATAGTGTGGATGAGAATCTTGAATGGAAAGATGATGTAAATCCAGAACATCCTTTAAAGAAGGTGTGTGAGTTTATTGATAAAGTATTCAAATACACGAATAAAAACCAAGAGTTTAATTTAGGTGAAAAATTAATCGAGCTTTCACAACCTCCTTACGGTTTGTATCAATCTTATGCAGGTATGTCTATGGTGGCGTTTGCTATGCGTAAATATGTAAAGCAAATCTTTGACACTAGTGGCAAACCGCGTGAAGCACGTCATATTGTTGATGATGTAGTAGAACTGTTCAAAGCATGGGAAGACGGTAAGAAAAGCAATAAACTTAATTTGATGTTTGAATCAAAGGAGTCTTCAAGTCTATGTAAGCGTTTCATCAGCATTTTTAAATTGAATAAGTTGACTGGCTATAAAGATGTTTCAAGTTTGACCGATGCACGTTGGGCATTGCTCTCTTATGCTAATCAACAAGGTTATCCACTTTGGGCTCTGAAATATAGTGGATGCAGCGACGAGTTGGCGGAACTAGTAGACAACATAAATAAAGTGTGTGACCCAACCGGACTTTCTAATCAAGAACTTATCAACACCACATCGAAAGCCATCAAAAATTTGGAAATTGACCTTAGTGTATTATTGAATAAGGAGAACGTATTCCGTACAGGATTTGTCAACTTCTTGAAGATGGATGAAGTCGCAAAGGTTCAAGACCATGAAATTGACCAAGTATATATTTATTTGAAGCAACATTTGCAAGGTGAGATTGGTAGATGGAGTGAGTCGGAAGTTAAGGCACAAGAAAAGAACTGGCGTATTGAAACATTAACTTCAACAGGGCAGCCTGATATTCCTGTAACCCCAGTAGTACCTTCAGATAATGGAGGTAATTCATCGGATAGTGGTGACTCCACAAACATAGGAGGCGAGTCCTTGTCGACACTTCGTGAGACCATGCTAAAAAAAGTACAAGCAATTAATGCATATACTTTGAAAGAAGCCATCGAATCTATGGTGGAATCAGAAGGAGATTATATACTTAACACCTTAATGAAGTATGTACGTTGAATTTAATAATATAGAATCATTGCTTGAAGCCGTGAGACAAGACAAAGAAGCCAACGGTGTGGATTCGTCTACCCGTTTGCGTTATCCCATTCGTTTCGTCTTGTTTGACAACTTCATCGATTCGTATGCTTTTACTATACGTATGATTCAAGAAATGAAATTGACTGTAGAAAGCGTACAATCATGGCTGGATCCAGAGTTTCCCGATATTATGCTCACAGGGTCTAAGTTATGTGGTGTCATAGAAAATTATATCCGTTCTCTCAATGGAGGAAGTAAAATTATTACCCCATTTAGTGAATTGGCACGTTTCTATGATAACACCAAAGCAAAGGTCTTTGATAGTATGATTCAAACTTTGCGCACTATAGAAACTAATAATGCAGGTTGGGAAAAGCGACAACGTATATACATACCTATTGTTGGTTTGGAAGGTAAAATGTCTACATTCTTCAATGACCCACAAGCCATCATATGGTATCAAAAGACAGAAAACCACGAGTTGAATTATCGTTTACTTTTAACCAATAAGACAACTTATGGGGTAAAGAATTTAGAAAGTCAATATACAATAATAAATAATGTGTCAGAGTGGCTTCACTTTTGGAAAGACCAAGATGCTCATGGCAAACCACTTTTATTATGTACTTCTGGAAGCATTTTTGCAAATGCGAGGTATGCACGACCTGACAATGCCTTCAGTTATTGCATAGTAGATAATGTGTATGACTTTATCACTGTTGGTTTAGGTATTGACAGTATAGATATACCATATAAAGAGAGTGATGAGCCTTATTGGAAAGAATTGGCGACAGAACTTGATTTACAGAAGAAGTTTGATTTTGGAAAGTTCTTTGCCAACCACTTCTCCATTTCAGAGGTAAATACAGTAAAGAACTTTATTGATCTTTGGTTCAAGTATTCTGATGAGTTCAGTCGTTGGCTTCTTACACATACTTATGCCAAGCAAGCACAAGGAACTTTTTTGGGTGATATCCTAAAAGGATTGAATTCGTATTCTAATAGCGAATTATTTTCAACTATTGCCTTGCATATGTCATCCTGCGATGTAGCGGTGGAAGAACGCTTGTTATGTTTAAAAGAAGCAGCAAAGCGTTCCGTTAAGATGACGGATGAAGTAGCAACTAAATTAGGCAAAAAACTCGAAGATTTAGCTCAAGATGAAGGTTATAATACTGCAATAAAGCTATTTACTCCAGCAACGGATAAAGAGAAAGAATTGGCTATTTACTGGTTGGGTAAGGGGCTTATCACTGTAGAAGATATTAAACACTTTTATACAGACCTTTATTATTATCTGCAGCCAGCTTTCGGTACAATGGAGCAAAATCAAACATGGGTGTTGGATTACATCAATTACTATAAAAGAGCGAAAATAGCAGATACTTACACTCAAAGTGTAGCCGAAGAAATTAAGAAACGTAATGGCGATACAGTGAAGTTCCTGACTTGGAAAAATCAGTTCAAGACAACACGTGCTCATCTACAATCACGAGGAGATATAGAGGTGTTTTTTTGGATTGATGGATTGGGTATTGATTGGATTCCACTCATTAAACATTTCATAGAAGAACGTTCTGCCGCAGAAAAGATTTACTTGAACGATGTGAAAATAGCATGTGCGCAGTTGCCCACTTGTACAGATATTAATAGAACAGAACTTGAAAAACTTGGTGCAAAAGAAGGTGTCATTTTTGAGAAAATAGGTGATATCGATACAATGGCGCATCAAAGTACAAATGTTTATCCATACAATATTATAAATGAATTGGTTGCGGTAAGAGATATCATAAACCAAGTGATAACTAAATATGTGGGCAAGAAAATAGCAATAGTCTCTGATCATGGTTTAACTTATCTTTCACAGTTACAGCAAGGAATAGGCCTGAGTGGTTATGATTATCATCATTATGGCCGTTATGCTACCATTCGAAAAGGAGTACCAACCATAGATGATAATTACTTCAAAATGGAAGACAATAAAACAGTTTTAGCTTTAAATCACCATTCACTTGGAAATAAAATTCGGAGTGGGTTGGGGGCACATGGAGGTTGTACGCCAGAAGAAGTATTAGTGCCTATAATTATTATCTCTGCATCGCCAGGAACAAGTTCACATACAGTTCAGTGGCTTGATGATGAATTGTCTGCCACAAATCCAATTGTACACATGTCTATAAAAGGATTAACCACAATGGAAGTACCTTTATTGGAATACAATGGGAAGGATTATCACATAAAATGCGTAGGTCATGATTTATATGAAAGCGATACAATTGAACTTGTGGATACTTGTGATAATTTTAGCTTGAAAATAGGTGATATACTATACCCACGTATAATACCAGTAAATACAGGAGCTAAGGAAGATGATTTATTTGCAGATTTTGGATTTTAATATAAAAGAATATGAAACAAGAATTGTGTGAGAAGATACGACATCACTTCTCATCGATGTCAATATATAAAGACCCAGAGGAGACAAATAGTCTTTTCTCTGGTCGCAACTTACCATCCTTCGTTAAAGATTTTTTATTGAAGAGATATGTGGATTTTGAAGGAAGAGTAAATAAACAAGGGTTGACCAGTTTCTTGGATATGGTAATTCCAAAAGATCCTGCGGAAGTAAAGCGTAAATTAGCTGATGGTCAAGACTTGACTCTATTATGTAGATTTATTGTCTATATTGACTTGAAGAAAAATATCATGCGTTTCTCAATTCCTGATATGGGTATAAAAACAAGTGAAGGACAAATACCACAACATGTATTTTCAAAACATACTCAAGAATTGGTGGAAGGTGAGAAATGGGGGATTATAAAGATATGTTTATTGCCAGACGATGATGGTAAAAAGTATCATGTTGAAATGGTCGACTATAAACCGTTTAAACCCTATAGTTCTGTAGACATCAACTATCTTGTTGATGCTCGTAAAAACTTCTCAACAGACGAATGGGTGGATACATTACTTTCAGCTATGGAATATGATCCAGAGGGATTTGAAAACATGACACAGAAAATGGAATTTCTTACTCGTCTTCTTATTTTCATTGAACCGCGCTTAAATGTAATTGAGCTTGCACCTAAAGGTACAGGAAAGTCATATGTATTTGGGAATCTCAGTAAATACGGTTGGTTGGTAAGTGGTGGAAAGGTAACACGCGCTAAACTATTTTGGGATAAAGCTAGACAGCAAAATGGTATCATGAAGAACCATGACTATGTCGCTTTTGATGAAATCCAAACTATCGTATTTCAAGAACCTGCTGAAATACAAGCAGCCTTGAAGTCATATCTTGAGAGTGGTAAAACTACCATTGATAATCAAGAATTTTCTTCAGAATGTGGTTTAATGTTGATGGGAAATATTCCTTTGGATAAGGAAAAACAGCCAATATCGCCACGTTATTTTGATAATCTTCCAGAAAACTTTTGTGAGTCTGCCTTACTTGACCGTTTTCATTGCTTTATTGAAGGTTGGAAGTTACCACGTATCAATACAAGCATGATATTTAGAGGTTGGACAATTAATGTGGAATACTTCTCTGAAATAATTCATTCTCTACGTACACAGAATATCTATAGCCAATTATACGATCAGCTTGTAGAGATTGCGCCTAACACAGATATGCGTGATGCTAAAGCTGTTAAACGTATGGCTACAGCATATATGAAACTGTTATTCCCACATTGGCGAAATATTGAAGATGTGAATCAATGTGAGTTTGAAGTTTTTTGCTTAAATCCAGCTTTACGTAGAAGAGGTATTATAAAAGAACAATGCCATAATATAGACCCAGAATTTAAAAGTTCATTAACTGGTATTTTCTCTAAAGAAAGATAACTTTATGCAAGATTCTTTGCCTAAATTCCCGTTCCCTGAAGGCCCGAGAGACTATCAGAAGAAAGCTCTTGACGCTTGGATTGAAAACAAGTATAAGGGATTCTTTGCCATGGCAACGGGTACAGGTAAAACCATCACATCACTCAATTGCTTACTTCATTTATATAGGGAAGAAGGGTTCGTATAAATGTCTCATTCTAGTACCTACAATATCATTGGTAGACCAATGGAAAAAAGAATGTACTAGATTTGGTTTTCGAAACATCATAAAGATAAGTTCAAAAGAAAGAGGATGGAAAGATGCGGTGATGAGAATTGTGACTAATAGTTATTTCAACGTAAAGAACATTTCGTATGTAATTATAGCAACATTTGCCTCATTTGCTAAATCTGAGACATGTTCTCGTATTGAAGAACTTTCTGCTTCTACTTTACTAATAGCTGATGAAGCCCATAACATGGGCTCGACATTAATGCTCAAGGCGATGAAACGAGTCGTGTTTCAAAGACGAATAGGATTGTCTGCAACACCTCATCGTCAGTATGATCCACATGGTAATAGGTCTATTAATGACTTTTTTGGAATAAAAGACCATTATACCTTCGAATATAGTATGGCAGAAGCTATTGAGAAAGGTGTATTATGTAAATATCGTTATTTTCCTCATGTGGTTAATCTCAATGAGGACGAAATGGAGCAATATCTGATACTCTCAAAGCAAATAGCTAAGTTCTTTCATGATGATACTGAAATGTTTGATGATGACCCTGTGTTAACGGCTTTATTGTTGAGAGAAACGTTATCATTCCTTAAAGGGTAAACAAGTTAGAGTGAAGTTTAAGGAAATCATAAATGACCTTTACCGAGAAAAGGGAAATTTGAAGTATACTATGATTTATGCTCCTGAAGGTGTTTGTCCTGATGATTCATATTACAACGTAGTTGATGATAGAGACGAAATTGATGATAATGGCGACGAAATTCCACTCATAAATCTTTATACAATGTTGGTTGCAGAAACAAATAAGTATACAACTGTAGAGCAATTTACTGCACGAGAAACAGATAGGGATAGAATACTTCGGGATTTTGCGAATGGTGTTACAGACGTGTTAGTGGCAATGAAATGTTTAGATGAAGGTGTGGATGTCCCACGAGCCGAGAATGCTATTTTTGCGCAAGTACAGGTAATCCAAGACAATTCATTCAAAGACGAGGGCGCATCCTAAGAATACATGAGAATAAGTCTATGGCATATATTCATGATTTGGTTGTGGTGCCTTATGTAGACTATGATATAGAATCTTTTAATATGGAGCGTTCTTTGCTTAAGAGAGAGTTGCTGCGAGTGAGGCGACTTTGCTAAAATAGCAACTAATTCATCATATACGGAGAATGTACTTAAAGAAATTATTGAATATTATGAATTAAATCTATACGAACATGAGTAAGATTGATAATGTATTTGCGAAAATTATATCCGATGAAGCTATATGTAAAGAATATGGTATAAATGATCCGCAAAAATATCAAAATGTAGCTCAAGGATTAAAATCATTGAATGGGCATGTCGTGGCAATAGCTACAGCTTTGCAACAGATTGATAAACTAGTGGAAGAGCAAAAAATGGATATGCGCATTAGAGGAATCCAAGGGGCTGTAGTGATTAAAGATACGGATTTAAAATCGGTTTATAAGAAAATAGTAACCTTGCTTGAAAAAGCATAATACCATATTAGTATGATTATAAAGAAATTGATAATATGTAACTTCCGAAGCTATTTTGGCGAGAAGGTTTTTGAATTCAAGAAGGGATTAAATCTTATTTTAGGTGCTAATGGTGATGGTAAATCAACCTTCTATGATGCACTTGATTTTGTTTTGACTGATAATTCGACAGAAAAAACAAATGTATCACTAGTTTCTCATGTATCTGCCAAGATGTTCAACGAATTGCTCCCCGGGGAAAAGGGGAAAGTTAGGGTATGCCTTGAGATGCTCAATAATGATAATCGTGATCGTATGCTAGAACGCACATTTGAGGTCTATAAAGATACTGCAGGAATGATGAGTGTGAGGAATCACGAACATATAGCTTATGGATCGATGGCTGGTGGCGTGAGAAAGAAAATGCTCAATGTGCGCCAGCTATTGCAAGGTGAAGCAATGTTTCCTGCTGTTATTAAGAAATATTCTTTATTCAAAGGTGAGAATGCATTAAATATCTTTGATGACAAAACTACACTTAAAAATCTAATAGATTTATTTTCCGATATAAAAGACCTAGAACCATATAAAGCTTTTGAAATTTTCAGAGGAAGCTTCAAATAATGCTGTAATTGCTGCGCAAAAGAAAACTAAAACAAGCAACGATAAGGTCAGTGAATTACAACGTGAGGCTGCAAGATTGAAAACACAATTGGAAGGTTACGAAAAGGAACTTAGTGATTTGCGTGCAACATATACAGATAACAAGTCTAAGATTGATGCTATTGAAGCCGATTTGGAAACAATTGAATTGGTGCATAGCATTCAAGAGGCCATTAAGATGCTTCAAGAAGAAATTGAACGTATAAAGGGGGATTTAAATGAAAATTTCTCATTAGGCTTGCTTGATAACCTTTGGATATTAAATAGTTTTGACCCAATACTAGAAGAGTTTGCAGATAAAATGCAAAAACTTTCCGAACAAAAATCTCAGTTGGAAAGTATAAAAAGAGAAGAACATATTCGTAAGCAAGCACAAGCTGAAGCAGAGGCAAAAACTATTGAGGAAATGAAAAAGAAACTCAGTGAGTTGCCTTGGTATATTCCTGATATTAAAAATATGCAGAGCATGCTTGAAAAGAAAGATGCTTAGTGTGCGGTACGGATGCAAAGGGGTCTGATGCTTATAGACATATTGCAGAACATTTACAAGATGCGTTGGATCATATTAGTGCAGACAAGAAGAAAAAGGAACAAAAGCAGGAGAAGTACGAACCTATGTTCCATCTTAAGAATATTGATTTGATTCATCAAATGAGTATTCAATTATATCAATACGGTAAGAATTTGAGCGAAATAGTAAATGAGATAGAATCAGTACAAGAGCGTAATCAAGAAATATACGAGACTATCCAATATAAGACGGACTTAATTGATGAAAAACAGTCTGAAATGGCTAGAATTGTTGCTCAGTCAGGTTCGGGTTCTGATATTGGTAGCATGGCTAGTAATTGGACCAATATTAAACATTGGTACAAAGTTAAAGAAGATGCTGGAGTGAATATAAGCCGTTTGGCAGAAAAAACTATTCCTGCAATTAAAGAAAAAATAAGAGCGAATAACGAGGCTATTAGAAAGAATCTAGGTAATGATTCTGCGAAAGCATTTTACAAGATAAATGATTTCTTCAAGTTGCTTTCAAATGCACTTTATGACGCAGAAGAACGTACTCTAGAAGAATTTATGGCAACAATTGCTGAACACGCCAACCATTATCTCAAGTTGCTTAATGTAGATGACTTTACCGGTAAAATATATATTCATAGAGACTTTAGAGATAATGCTATCAGAGTGAATTTAGTAGATAAAAGTGGTAAGGTTATTGATAATCCTAATACTTCACTTTATACTACAATGCATCTCAGTGTCTTATTTGCTATTTCAGAATTGACTAAAGATAATTTAAATAGTGATTATCCTATGATTCTGGATGCTCCGACTTCTTCATTCGATGAAGGAAAAGATAAGACCTTCTATCAAGTGATGAATGAACGCTTGAATAAACAATGTATCATTGTTACGAAAAGTTATCTTTATAAGGATGAAGAAGTGGGCAAGTTTATAGTTGACCAAAAAGGACTTGATAAATTACTAAATGTAAAAACGATACCTGTTTATCGTATAGAGAAACTTCAAGGGTTTGATAAGGAAGATTTGTCTTCTATTGAAACTGTTGTTACACCATTATATTAAAGAAGAAATTATGGAACAAACATTTGAAAAATTATACGATGCTTGGCTTGATGATTTTCGTTCCTACTTTGAAATACAGTTTGAAGAAACTATTGTGAAACGATATTGCTTTTGGCATGGTGGTACACAAGAGGGTGTTGAAGGAAAAGGTAAGACATTTAATGCCGCTTACGAAATTCTTATTTATGCATTTTTCCTTGGACTTTATTCTGGACAAGGTCGGAGACCTCTTGTTGGAAAGAAGCGCCATTTGAGTATGGAAATGAAACATTGGGGAAATGTGAATACAAAACTATTCAAAGGCAGAAAGAAATATGACCAAATACAAAAATATATTTTTGCAGCACTGATTGCTAAAACAGATATAGACCTAATTGCAATTGACAGAGGTGATTTTCCTGTAGAAAAAGGTGTAGATGAACTTCAACTAACGTTGAGTGAATATATCAACACAGGGTTCTACCTTATGCAAGATAAGATGAATGATATTCCTGATTATTTTGATGGCCAGCAGAGTTTTTTGAGTTTTATTACTAAATACGCTTGCAAAATGTAATTAAGTAATAGAAAATGTATGTCGCAAAAAAAATAATTTATACTATATAATTTCCCAAATGAAAAAGGGAAGGTACAAATAATCATCAAAGATGAATCATTTTGGTGTACACAGAAGGCTATGCCTCAACTATTTGAAGTGAGTGTGCTAGTTATTAGTAAGTATATAATATGAAAATAACATTTCATGGCAAATCGAAAAGAAATAAGAAATAGTACAGCAGAGTTCCTAATCTTTCAAATTGAAGGGAAGGAACAAGGTGTTGAAGTGTTCTACAAAGATAAAACAGTGTGGTGTACACAGAAAGCTATGGGTATGCTGTTTGATTGCTCTACAGATAACATCGGACTTCATCTAAAGAAGATCTTTGCTTCTGGGGAACTTGAAAAGGATTCAGTTACCGAGAAAATCTCGGCAACTGCTTCCGATGGCAAGAAATATATGACGCAGTTCTACAATCTTGATGCTGTTATTAGCGTAGGCTATCGTGTGAACAGCATCCGTGCAACTCAATTCCGTCAGTGGGCAACGAGCGTATTGCGAGAGTTCGCTATACGTGGATATGTTTTGGATAAGAAGAGAATGTAGAACGGTTCGTTCCTTGGCGAAGACTATTTTGAACATCTGTTAGCAGAAATACGGGAGATTCGACTATCGGAACGTCGATTTTACCAAAAACTGACAGATATCTATGCCACTGCCATTGACTACAATCGGGATGCACCGACCACACGATTATTCTTCAAGATGATGCAGAACAAGATGCATTATGCTGTTCACGGACGTACAGCCGCGGAACTGATAGTAGAACGAGCTGATGCAGAGCAGGAGCACATGGGGTTGACTTCGTGGGAGAATGCACCAGATGGTAAAATCGTAAAGACAGACGTGGCAGTTGCCAAAAACTATCTTAAAGAGGTTGAACTGGCAGATATGGGACAGTTGGTGAATGGTGTGCTTGAATTGGCTGAAAGAATGGCAAAACGTCATATTCCAATGACAATGGAGGATTGGGCCAAACAGATAGACACCATTTTGGCTGCTGGTGGTAACGAAGTTCTACAAACGACAGGACAAGTGTCTGCCGAACAAGCAAAAGAACATGCTGAAACGGAGTTTGAAAAGTATCGTATCATACAAGACCGCCTATTCCAAAGTGACTTCGATAGGTTTATGGATGCTCTTCCTTTTGAAGAAAATCCTAAAGAATAAAACACATGACCATTTGTCCGATGTTATCCAATAAATTCGGGTAACCTTCGGACAAATGGTCTTAAATTTAGATTCTACAGAATACCCAATAGCAGAGCGTTACACAAAAATACGCATACAGCACCCAAAAAGCGATGAATGAATACTTGCTAATCCATCCAGTAAGAAAGAATCCTGATTCAGATTTCAGGTATTTACGTGTCGCTTGCTGATGGGATTCAAATAGCTTTTTTATTTCTTGTAGGTGGTTCTCCAATAACTTCCTTTCTTCTTCGATAATAGCTTTGCGATGACTGGCAAGCTCGGATTTTTCTTCTGGAGAAAGCACAACAGTAATGGTGGTATTTTCAGCACGAGTAATAGCACTGCATATACCATTGACTATATTAACGTGAGTTCGACATAAAATCAAAAGATAGTAAGTTGCCCGTCATTGATAAAGTTCACTTCAATGGCGGGTTTCTTTTCAAAGAAACAATAGGCTGCGATAGCAGATAATGAATTGGCAATGAAATTGCTGAAAGAACGATGTAGTGAGTGTTCTATCTGTGCAATGTTTTTCAGCTCGTCATTGACTGTTTCAATCAACGCGCTCTCTTTCTGAGCAGGATCCTGTCGGCAATACTCATCAGGGAGTTCCTCATATTGTTTTTAACTTTAGTGACAAGTTGTATACCATTAAGGAAAAGGTTTTCAAACAGAGCCTGACCTATATATCCCTTGTCTGCACATAGTTTTCCTTTGATGTTTTCCAGAAACCTACCCTGTTTCAAGGGTTCCCGGTCATCCACATTTCCAGGTGTGAATATGAAATTGAGGATTTCACCCTTGTCATTGATTATCAGATGCAGCTTGAATCCGAAGAACCATCCCATAGAACATCTTCCACGCTCGGCAAGCCCTTCAAATGTCTTATGAATCAAGATTCTTTGGTTACGACATACACATAAGGGAGTGGAATCAACGAAACTGATGCCGGTACAAGTTCCCAGCAGTACTCTTTTGATGAATATGGTCATGGGGAAGCAATACTTCCTTCTCCAGTTCCACAAAACGGTTATAGGACACCCGGTGCGGAAACAGGTGTTCCAAATGTTTGCAGACATACTCTTTGTAATAATGCTTGAAGCAACGGAAACCACCGGAGTGAAACAGAATAAGAATGACCATAATCTCCGCATCACTCATCCGGTTAGGCTTATTACGATGCCCGGTCTTCTTGTCTTCAATCATATATTTTTCCTGTTGAAACGAAAATTCCTTGCAAAAATCATCGGCCATACAATAAATCTCTGTAATTTTAGACTCTGAGAACATAGTGGTAATCGATTAAATGTTATAATTGGTCACTATAAATTTAATACTTTTATCGCTATGTTCCTAATTTTCAAATAAATAATTCTAACCCTTATATCGAACTCACGTTATATTATCAGAACTTTTCATCGCAGCATTTAGTGCCTTCAAAGATTTTTCGTTGGCATCAATGGCATTTATAGCCAAAGTTTCTAACACCTTAAGTTCTTTGCTAAGTTTCTTAATGGTTTCAATTTGTTGATTGAGGTCTATTACTTCCGAGGATAACTCAATCCTTTTATCAATTTCGGAGGAGTGCTTATCCTTTTCGCTAATCGGTTGTGAAGGGAAAGCTTCATCATATTTACTTTTTCGCATAATTTCAGTTTTAATGGTTTAGCATTATCGTTTTCTACCTCTACTCATTGGTTTGCATAGCCATATAGCCATTCTTGCACATCGCAAAGCCCAGTTCCGTTCGTCTTCATCTTTGTCTTTTCCCCATCCAGTGCCAGGTGAACCACCACCGCCTCCGGATGAAGCAATGGACGTTGCAGCATCAATATACTCGGCAAAGAGGAGAGCGGCAACTTTTGCCAAATTAGAGGCGTTCAAATCATCGGATGTGGCAAATTCATTGGCAAAAACATCTTGTATATGGTTGGGGATGTTTACTTCGTACATTTGCTTATCAGCCAAGATGGAATAATGGTATACCATTGATGAATTTGATTTTTCTGTTGAACTCACATTCGTTGATTCAGTTCTGGATGTCATCATAGAATCTTGTTCTGCTCTGGAACTTTGATGGAGTTTTCTCCAAGTCTCTTCTATTTTTGATGGCATAAGATTACGGCTATTGCCTAGAAGAGAAGATTTATAAATGGAGTTTCCTTTGCGAATAGTGTAACCACAAACCTTGCCGATGGAATCCTTCTTTAGTTGGATGTCATAACCCTTATTACGGAGCATACGACAATAAGTATTCCAATCAAAGTGCGACATTTCTTTTAGTGCAGCAAGACAGTCATCGCTGATTTGTTTGATGTTTTCCTCTCTGCGTTACATAGATTGTACCCACCCATATTTCTCATTTAGAATGTTGGCTGCATGGGCAGCACGTTCTCCAATGTAGTGTGCGTTATTAGTGTTGCCCATATTATCTATACGGTTCGCAACTATATGTAAATGTGGTATACCACTTTTACTATCGAAATGGAGCGATACCACATATTGACTGTTCTTGATATTGGTGTTTTTCAATTTGACATCTTTATTCTTCGGTCTATAGTCAATACTGTCAAGAACGGCAATGAACTCTTCGGCCAGTCGTAGCCAGTCTTGCATAGTCCATCCTTTGGACTCTTCTATGGTTGGGGAAATTTCAAAACGTAATGCTTTGCGCTCTATTGGTTTTCGGTTGCCCTTGTCTTTCATAAAATAGTGCTGTAACTGCATCATTCTTGACCACATGGCCAATGGTTCTATATTGTCAGGCAAATCATTTACCTTAACGATTTGTGCTTTGTCTTTACTCATGGAATAGTCTATAGCAGCTGCTCCATGAGCAATAGCTTCTCCTTGTGCTATCATAATCGGTCGCCTTAATTTTGATTTATACTATCTCTGATTTGTCCCCAACGAATGATAAGTCTATCTACTGATGCAATCCAGGTACGCATGAAGGTCGCATCACGAAAGTATTGTCTTTTGATTTCATCGGGTTTGTTTTTCAGTACGTTCTGGATGCGTATAAGGTCTGCTCTTGCATCGGAAAGTGAATTAAGAGCATGAACTTCATCGATTGAAAGTCTCTTGTTAGGACGATGGTTTTGCAATAATCTTCGTCCATAATCGCTAAGTGTGAGGCCGCATTCATTAGCCTTATTAACTACCATTGCATATTCGTCTTCCGTCAAACGAATGTCGATATGCTTGGTACGTCCTTTGGTGGTATTCTCTTTTCTCTTTGTCATATCGAATGAATTATAAAAGATTTCTGTGTGGAAAATTGATTAGTTATTGCGAGCTTGCGAGCGATGGAAGAAGCCTCCGGTAGTCAAGTGGTGAAGCCAATTTGTCGGACGGTGGTACTTTGCATAGGATACCCATTAGAAATGGATTATTGCAAGCAATCAGTATTGCCATGTTCAATATTTTCTGGTTCGTTTACTTTTGAATGGTTTGAATTCCTTTCTTCCCTTTTTGAAAATCTCAATACTGTGGATTGTGGGCAATGTCTGGAATGTTTTTGAATCTTTGCCATTAGGGGAATCTTTATCACAAGTGCTATTCATAGATGCTCCATTGTTGTCAGCAGTTAATTGAGACATTAAACTTGTGCTATCAAAATTTCCTTCACGAATCTGATTATATACATATCCAGTGCGGAAATATGGATTCTTGATTCTTATATTGTCCACTATCCATGCTGCGACAGGATGAATAGTATGGACAGATGTACGGTAACTCTTTTTAGTTGTGATTATCCCCAACTCATTCATCTTTGCAATAACTTTTGAAACAGTCTTGCGGTCACAGTCCCAGTCTTTAGCCAATTGGACTTCGGATTTTTCTACTTGTCCGATATTTATAGTTTCATCACAGCCACAAACTTGACTTTTGGTAGGTTTAAGTACAGCACTGTTTACAAGGTCAAAAAAGAATGCCATACGATTCTTGTGATATTTCCTCTCCGACAGATAATTCAGCTGGGGAGCGGATAATGTCATTTGATAATGTACTTGATGTTTCATCTTATTGGAATTTTTATGTTATTACTCATGTGAATCAAAGTTGTATCCTTATAAATGTGGACAGCAACTTCAGGTTATAATTCTATGTTGAATCGACTAGCTCCAAGCCAAGACAGTCGATAAGTTTTTGTAGGTTGGGATTACGTTTTATCATCTTTGGAGAACCATCATGGGCGTGTTATTCATAAGCAGAAAATCTGCAATATCCAAGCCGCTCTTTCTCTGTTCATCAGTCGCACATTGCTCTAGTTTCTCACTGATGACCACTCTTGAACAGATGGAAGAAAGTAGCTTGATTTTACCTTTCCATGTTTCGGTTGCACCTAAATCTGGACACAATATGACAGTTCGGTTTTTCAGAACACTGACAGATTCTTCTTTAAAACACCCATGCATACCACCTGTTGCCAACCATACAAAATCCGGCATAAAGTGGGTGGCTATCAAAGCAGATTTCTCACTTTCTACAATGGCGACAGATTTGTTGGGATATGCACTTAAAAGATGTTCGCCAAAGAAACATTGCTTAAGGTTATACTCCTCATAATGCAAATCGGTGTGTACCCAAGTGACATAACTTCTTGGTTCCTTGATTCTATGACCGGTTTCGGAATCATATAACATAATCTTTCCTGTTCTCACGTTACTATTGTAGTCAATCTGCCAATAGACAGTTGAACCTCCCCATTTCTTGGCTGTGCCAACCTTATATATGTCGAATATCCGTATGGTCTCTTCATTTCCGAATAATCCCGAAAGGTATTTGAACATGGGATTGATGTTGTAATTAGAAAGTGTACGTCCAACAATACCTTTATCAATGTACGAAATCGGTTTAGGAGCCAATTGCTTTGGTGTTATAGTTCTCTTTAATTCAAAATCCTTTTGAGGCAAAACATCTGGATTCTCATTGAAATAGTCCGATGGTTTATAATGATATTGACATGAAACCTCATGGTCGCACCGTCCAACATAGTCTGGGAAATTGATTTCATTTTCCAAATCAATGTATTTTACGAAGGACTGCTTTTTTCCGCAGTTCGGACAAGTGAGCTTGTTCCCACGTTTATATTTCTGAAGTGTAAATCGATATTCTGCCATCTTGTAAAATGTACTTTTGCAGTTCGTGCAGTTTGCACTTTTTGCAGTTTTGCAGGAAAATAGGGTTCAGAAACTGCAAACTGCAGAAACTGCAATCTGCAAATAGGGTGATTTATTGCAGTTTCTCATATTCTCCATGTTTGATTTTTCTAATTATATTAGCTTTGTTAAGCTCTGAAAGTGTATACATGACTGATCTCTCTGACAGACCGACCTCTTTACCTGCTTTGATAGCATCACTCGTGGCAAACTTTTCAGTAAGATAATCAAGTAAGTCTTTCTTTTGTGGGGTAAGGCTTTCACTGTTCATGAATACCTCAATACGTTTATAACAACTCTCAAAATATTCAGTAAGACGAATCGCTGATTTTACAGAGTCAATATCCACATTATCTTTATGAGATTCCCCACATGCCCATTTTAGCAACTGGATAACCAAAGCTATTCGAGCTGTAATCAATGGAGATTTGAATATTCTGCTATCAACCAAATTATCATTCTCAATCACATTCACAGGTCTGGTCATAGAATTCCTCCAATAAGTAAAATGTACTTTGGCATCAGCTGAAAATCTTAAAATGCTATTGGGTCCATTTTCTTGGAATGGCAACTCTAATAGCCGATTTATTATCGATTCCCATAGTGATGAATATTTGTCAAACCTAACAGATGAATCGTCTTCGTCTATTTGCCAATCGGAAATGTTTTGTGAGGACAGATAGTCAAAAATGATTCTATCCATCAGTCCATTGTCTTTATAACCTTTACTGACCAATTCGTGAACACGGGTTGTTTGCATGGTACCGACAAGTGTAACAAAAGGATCATCAATGCGTATAGGAAATGGCATACCGCATCTTGAAATATCAAGTGGTTTTCCGCTAAAAATAGTCAGAAGTTGCTCGATTAGTTGTCCCTTGCTGTATTGGTTAACAGAATTGAACATACCCATGATTTCATCAACATAGATGACTACACCACGCTTGTTGTCATCGAGTGCCCTTAAAAGTGCCTCAGGAGTAAAATCTGATATTATGGTTCTTTTTAGAATAGGTTTAGGTGGTAACGAACTATTGTTCTCCTTCTTTTCTTTCATGCATTCAATGGTGGAATTGTAATTCTCCAAATCCAATTTAAATTGCTTGATTATTTTGGAATCATGCTTTCGGATGGGGTGATAGGCGAAATCTAAAGGTGGTGTTTTACCCATGCCAGGGCGACCAACTAGTATCATATATAGAATAGGACTGCTTTTCCAACCTCCACGGATATGTATTTTTGTAGAGTTGCCAATAGCTGATGAAGCTGCAATAAGAAGTGATGCCATTGTGTATTCAATGGAATAGTTCTCTTGTCTGGCCAACATTAAAACCATATCCTGGATTTTAGCAGGTAAACAGTCTAAAGGAATGTTGTTTTCCACAACTCCTTCAGATTCCATTCTGATACCATTGCATAAATCGAGTGAATCCATTAGAAATGTCTTTTACGTTTTGACTTAATAAAGTTCTCTGCTTCCTGTTCAAGTTCTTTTTGTGATTTCATTTTACCATCATGGAGCCAGTCGTCGATTTCTGATTTCAAGAACATGATGCGCTTACCTTTTTTGTGAAAAGGTATTTGATGGCAACTTGTCCATCCATAAACAGTCTGTTCTGCTGGATGACTGGGTAGATACTCGCGTAGTTCTTTAAGGTTCATCCATATCTCTGATGGAGGAGTCTGTGGAGAGTTGTTCAATCCATCAATCTTGGAATCTAGTTCATTTAACTTGTCCATCATCCATGACATCGCCTTAGGCATGTCTTCAAAAGTAATGTTCTTTTCGCTCATAATTTTATTGATAATTTGAATGGTTTTGCTGCAAAGGAACATAAAAATCGATTGCTGATTTTATGCTGATAGGGGGCATAGAAAGAATCATAATCGAATCATTACTTTCATAATGCTATAATACTGATAATCAAGGAATGTGATGGATAAATTACTTATCATTTATTTATGCTTATGGAACGAATCATAAGACAATCATAAGTTAATCTTAAGTATGTGTGATAAGAAAGCATAAAAAGAAAACCATCCACATGTAATATGCAGATGGTTTATATAAGGGTAGGGATTGCTAAAGAAAATTATTCTGTATCGGACAAGTCCAGCTTGATAGTCTCTGTAGCTTTCTCTTTCTTGGCATCAATAACCTTTGCGTATATTTGAGTAGTACGAACATTGGTGTGACCAAGCATTTTGCTGACCGTATAGATATCTGTTCCTCCAGCGAGTTGTAGGGTTGCATAGGAATGTCTAAAGCAGTGGAAGGTTATGTGTTTGGTTATTCCGGATGCTTCCACCCATTTCTTAACAGGACGGTTAATCCATGAAGGATCAGGAAGACCTGCAAAAACCAATACTTCACCTTCTTTTTGTTCTCCACAAAGCTGGTATGCCTGTTCTGATATGGGAGTGTATTCTACACCTTTGGTCTTTTGCTGGGTGAAATTCACTCGGTAATTGCCATTGAATTCTTCTAACTCAGACCATTTTAATTTTTGAATATCACAATGACGGATACCAGTTAAAGCAGAGAATAAGGCGGCTCGTTTAAGTAGAGGGTCGCATGGAGTCTGAGCCAATTTGTTCAGTTCTTCTATTGTCAAAAATTCTCTTCGACTTTCCTGCTCTTGAATGCCCTTAACTTTGGCAGCAATATCTACAGTAAGATAGCCATCTATAAAAGCCTGTTTGAGTGCTGCCTTAAAAATAGAAAAGTAGGTTGATGCCGTATTCTGTGAGACAGAACCACTCTTGTTTCCTCCCTGTGGAGCATTTATCATAAATGTACGGAATGATTCTATGAGTCTCATGTCTATTTGCGAAAAGAGAAGAGTATCCCCCTTGGCAAAGATTTTTAGCAGTTCATATACACGTCTCCAATTGACGATGATTGATTCTGAACTATTCCGATGACGAGTCTTTTGTACATGGTCGAAATATTCAATGAAATTTGCATGTGAACGTTCTAATTGTTCGGCTTGTTCTGCATCAGTTTCGGAATATAGTGCGGCATTGTCATATTCTTTCTGACGGATTCGTCTTACGGCATCTGCATATAGACACATTTCTTGGTCCAATTGAGATTTGCACAAGATTACTCCGTTCAAATCCCTTTTTGGTTTATAACTTTTCTTGCCATCAGAAGTAGTACGGGCGTTACGTGTCTTATCCCAAAGAGGAGTTTTGATAATTCGATTCAAATATTCACGTACTCTTTGTGGCTTGTCGTTACCTGGTTCGAATACTGGATATGCTTCAAGGTATAGATACCACTCTTCGTGATGTTCGGATTTGCGAAGCTTTACCGCAACTCTTGTATTTGCAAATGCCTTTTTCATATCTTCATTCCTTTATATAGATTATCAATTTCTTTCTTGGGTACATAGACATAGTTGCCTATTTGACGAGTAGGGATGGAGTATTTACGAATGTGTAGATAAACCGTACTATCATCCAGTTTGTATTTCTTGCTTACTTCGCCAATCGTATAACAGTCTTTTTCCTCCATGCGGTATATTTTAGCTACGGTCTTAGGTTTATCAAGAGCCTTTCTGCGAAGAGGATAAAGTTTCATTAGTTCTTCTTTGCTTACTCTGATTTGTTTTGTCCCGAGATTAATGTGCGAAATAGTTCCCTTATGAATTAGGCGGTACAAAGTGTCCCGGCTAATACCAAATAACGCATATGCCTCAGTAACCTTTATATAATCTTGCTTCTTGGGTATGCTTTTAACGATTTCATCTAGCTTGAGATTTCTTTTCCTTTCATCGTCTTTGCGTTTCCATGCAATTCTCGAGCACCGTTTCGAGCAATACCACGAGTCAATGGTTTTGGCAAGGAATTCTTCGCCACAAATCTTGCATTTGCGTATTATTTCAAATTTTGCTGCTGGCATAGTATGCTAAAATCTCACTTATAAACACTTAAATTTAAAGTAACGCACATTATCTACTTTTTTATCGCGGTACATTTATGGTACAAATATACAACAATATTTCAACATACAAGCATAATTGAAGAAAAATTGTACAAAAAGAAATAGGGTGTAACTCATTGAGCTACACCCTATTTAGTTATCGATTTTTATCGTTTGTTATCTCATACTACTTGACTTCCTCAAAGTCAGCATCCTGAACGTTATCACCATGCTTGCTGTTATCTTGCTGACCAGCACCACCATTCATATCAGGACCAGCCTGTGCACCACCTTGAGCACCGCTTTGTGCATACATTTCAGCACTTGCAGCTTGGAAAGCAGTATTTACTTCTGCCATAGCAGCATCAATAGCAGCCAAATCCTGAGCCTTGTGAGCGTCTTTCAGTTTCTGCAGAGCAGCTTCAATCGGAGCTTTCTTGTCAGCAGGCAACTTGTCACCTAATTCCTTCAACTGATTTTCAGTCTGGAAGATTACGCTGTCAGCCTGGTTCAGCTTATCGATTTTTTCACGTTCTTTCTTATCTGCTTCGGCATTAGCTTCAGCTTCAGCCTTCATCTTTTCGATTTCTTCCTTGCTCAAACCGCTGGAAGCCTCGATACGGATGGCTTGTTCCTTACCGGTAGCCTTATCTTTTGCAGATACCTTCAAGATACCGTTAGCGTCAATATCGAAGGTAACCTCAATCTGAGGAACACCACGACGAGCCGGAGCAATACCTGTCAAATTGAACTGACCGATTGATTTATTCTGAGCGGCCATCGGACGTTCTCCCTGCAATACATGAATCGTAACTTCCGTCTGATTGTCGGCAGCAGTAGAGAATGTTTCACTCTTACGAGCCGGAATTGTAGTGTTAGCATCAATCAACTTAGTCATTACGCCACCCAGCGTTTCGATACCCATTGACAGCGGAGTAACATCCAACAATACTACACCCTTGATTTCGTCTGTCAAAACAGCACCCTGTACAGAAGCACCGATAGCTACTACCTCATCCGGATTCACACCCTTTAGAAGGAGCCTTACCGAAGAAATCTTCTACCAACTTCTGCACAGCAGGGATACGTGAAGAACCACCAACAAGAATCACTTCGTCAATATCAGCGTTGTTCAAACCAGCATCGCTCATAGCTTTCTTACATGGTTCAAGACAAGCCTGAATCAAATTGTGAGCCAGAGATTCGAATTTAGCACGAGTCAAAGTCTTCACCAAGTGCTTGGGCACACCGTTTACCGGCATGATATACGGCAAGTTGATTTCTGTACTTGTAGAAGAAGAAAGTTCAATCTTAGCCTTTTCAGCAGCTTCTTTCAGACGTTGCAAAGCCATCGGATCCTGAGTCAGGTCGGCACCTTCGTCATTCTTAAATTCCTGTACCAACCAGTTGATGATTACCTGGTCGAAGTCGTCACCACCAAGGTGAGTATCACCGTTTGTAGAAAGTACTTCAAATACACCACCACCGAATTCGAGGGATAGAAATATCAAATGTACCGCCACCAAGGTCGAATACGGCAATCTTCATGTCTTTGTGAGCCTTATCCAGACCGTAAGCAAGAGCAGCGGCTGTCGGTTCGTTCACAATACGTTTTACTTCCAGACCGGCAATCTGTCCGGCTTCTTTAGTAGCCTGACGCTGAGAGTCTGAGAAATATGCAGGAACAGTGATGACTGCCTCTGTCACTTCCTGTCCCAGATAATCTTCTGCAGTCTTCTTCATCTTCTGAAGAATCATTGCAGAAATTTCCTGCGGAGTATACAAACGTCCGTCAATGTCAACACGCGGAGGTGTTGTTGTCACCTTTCACTACTTTATAAGGAACACGAGTAACTTCTTTCTGAACCTGATCCCAATTTTCACCCATGAAACGTTTGATAGAGAAAATTGTACGTGTCGGGTTAGTAATAGCCTGACGTTTAGCAGGGTCACCCACCTTACGTTCGCCGCCGTCTACGAAAGCGACAACAGAAGGAGTAGTACGTTTACCTTCACTGTTTGCAATTACCACCGGTTCGTTACCTTCAAATACAGAAACACAAGAGTTCGTTGTTCCTAAGTCAATACCAATAATTTTTCCCATGATCGTTATTTTTTTATTTATTATTATTCAATGATTTCTTTTTGTCCGGCTGTTTCTCGGCCTCTTCTGCGAAGCTTCGTCCCGAACGGACGCTTATCAAAAAGCAAACCGTGTGCCAAAAAGAAATTATACGAATGCATGACATAATATCTGCCAAAACGACAGTTTTAATAAACCTTCTTGCCATGATAGCCATAAAGAAAGTTATTCAATGACTGACACTAAAAACAAATATCATCTATTCTGGTTCAATAAAGAAAATTAATTCTTAACTTTGTGATATTGCATTATGAAACAACAAACTATTTATTAATATCGGAATTATACATAAAATCAATCAATGACATCAACATGAAAAATCTATTATGTCTACTTGCATTACTACTATGCACTACCGTATTTGCACAACCTCAACAACTTATTGTAGGAGTTTCCGGCAATGGCTATGTAACCCGACAGCAAGATGGTGCGCGAATAACACAAAAAGGAGTTGAACACTGGACAAATCCTAAAAGTATCGTTAGCATTTACTTCTATTTACATCAACCGACAACAGCCGATTTGTCACTGTATGCCAAAGGGCATTCCGAAATCAAAGTCAGTTATGGAAAGAAGAACTTCAAAGTCAATCTGCAATCGGATGATTTCACCAAAGTTCCTGTAGGAAATATCGATATACGCCAAGCAGGGTATGTTCGTATCGACTTGCAAGGAGTCTCTAAAAATGGCGAGAGTTTCGGAGAAATTAAGCAATTGATAGCAGACAATGTTACAGGCAAGAGTAATTATGTGAAAGACTTCTCAGACTATTGGGGGCGTCGCGGTCCATCCGTTCATTTGGGATATACGCTGCCTGAAGGTGACACTGAATGGTTCTACAACGAAATCACAGTACCCAAAGAAGGGGAAACAATGCACAGCTATTACATGACAGCCGGCTTCGGTGAAGGTTATTTCGGAATGCAATATAACTCTCCGACAGAACGCCGTATTCTCTTCTCTGTATGGAGTCCTTTTGATACACAAAATCCCAAAGAGATTCCGGATGACCAAAAGATTAAACTATTACGCCAAGGCAAAGATGTGCATATCGGAGAGTTTGGCAACGAAGGCTCAGGCGGACAAAGTTATTTGAAATATCCTTGGAAAGCCGGTAATACATACAAATTTCTGATGCAAATCAGACCGGACGGAAAGGGTAATACAACCTATACTGCCTATTTCTATGCAACAGATGAGAAAGAATGGAAATTAATAGCTAGTTTCTTACGCCCCAATACCAATACATGGTATAAACGTCCTCACAGTTTCCTTGAAAATTTCAGCCCGGAACAAGGATATTTGTCACGTGAAGTTTTCTTCGGCAACCAATGGGCACGCAGCAAAGAAGGTAAATGGTACCGACTCACTGACGCTACCTTTACACACGATGCAACAGCTAGCGCCCAAGTCCGTCTCGACTATCAGGGCGGTAATACCAAAGACAATCGGTTTTATCTGAAAATGGGAGGATTCTTTAACAAATCCGTTCCGATGGGAACAAAGTTCTATTGCAAGCCAATAGGCAAAGAGCCGGAAATTGATTGGGAAGCATTGAAGCAATTGTAACAGTCTGCTTCCACTGTTAGATATAAAGTTTTAAAAACTAAAAATCGGCCTCACTGTAACAGACAGCAGTGAGGCCGATTTCATAAATATCAGGCTTTATTGAAACAGCCTTTCCTATTCCTTATAATTATTACTTTTTCTCTAATACAATAACCAATGCATTATTGGCATCATATAGCCCAATGCCACCGCCTGCCAATACATCGAATGACTTTACTTCATTCAACGCTTTCAGAATCTTGCCTTCCGTCTCCATGTCAGGACAAGCCATCATTGTAGTTGCCACTCCCGGAAGGAAATCGTTCTGGCATTGCTTGTACTGATTTCAAAACCTCCGTTAATCAAGTTACATCCGGCATTGCCATGAATAGATTTCTTGTTCACATCAAAAGCGATGAACGGTTGTTTTTCCATTCCCGAAGGAATCGCTTCACCATTTGCTTCCTTAATTTTCCATTCTCCATTCAACACCGAAAGTTTCACATCAGCCTCCTTCTTTTCAAGAACAACAACCGGGCGTTTGGAAGCATTGCAGAGATACATCTTCTCCTTACCTGCTTTCTTATATCCCTTTACTTGTGCAAGAGCACTCAATACATTCTTTTCGGTAGTCATATCCGGACACATCATCCGGGTACTGGCCATGGCACCTAGTTCCAAGCTTCCCGGTTTCGCATTTACATCGAACGTGCCCATCATACGGTTACATCCGCTACTACCGGACACACGACCGGTAGCCGTATCAAATGCAATAAACGGAAGGGTTCTACTTTCGCCCGGAGCAATTTTCGAGCCGTTGACTTCTATAATATTCCATTCACCATTGATAGATGACAGGGGGATTGCCTTCTCAACCGAACGGCATGATGACATTGCAAGTGCTACACTGGCAATGCAAATTGAAACTAATACTTTCTTCATATTGTTATAACGTTTAAGTTAAATTGGAGACAAAGATATTAAAAAGATTGGGAAATAACATCCAATACAATATAAAATATATACATTTGCCATTGAATGTACAACAAACGAACAATTTACATAGTTCACAAAAAGTAAATAAATATGAGAACAATCGCTCTCTCTCTGATTTTATTCTGCTGCGGTACGTCTCATATCGCAGCACAAAACGACTACATTGTCACCACACCTTCCACACAAGAAATTCCCGTAAGTGAAGAAGAGCAGTTTATCAGAAGCAACTTTCCGTTGCAACCTCTGTGCAAATGGACATCCGGAATGAAATTCATGTTTGCTCCATCCTCACGGGATATGTTCATGCCTACCCTCTCCAAATACAACACTGACAAGGGAGTGGACAACAGTTTATTGAAATACAAAATCCTCACCTTCACCGGAACTGAAGAGAAATCCCAAAACCTGTCAAGCACCACGAACTATTCCACCCGTTTCCTATTTGAGTGTGAAGGAGAAAAGTATTATTATGATATAAAGAATATGCGTCTGGATGAAATCTGCGAAAAGCTCCCCGTACATATATTAACGGATTAGTCTGCCTGAAAGATATAGATACCGCGAAGAATCTGTTGACAGGAAAAACAATTTATATACAGTCCGAAAACGTCCGGGTGGACGACGCCAACAGCTATTCCGGTTATCGGGACGTAGCCATTCCCGTCAATACTGAAGCGACAATCACCGCTATCGGAGCCGGCAGCCAGAGATACCCTGTAAAAATCATATTTAAAGATACGCAAGGACATTCTTATTATATCGAAGTCGCCCTCTCACGAACCAACTCGGGCATGGACTTGAATGACTTCCAGGGTGAAAAGAGAATGAAGTATTTTTCAAACGCAATCAGCTTCACGAACAAAAGTTCAGACAACATCGAAGGACTGAAAAACAAATATACAGGACACACCGTTTATCCTAAAAAGATACTAGTAGCCAAAAGAATCGTATCTTTTGAAGATAAGCAGACCGAATCACGTGTTCACTTGCCCCGATATACGGTTCTGGAGATAAAAGAAGTGAAACCGGCTTCTCCCGGCAGTCTGGCAGTCCTGCTATTGGAAGACAAAAGTGGAAGTATCTATGAAGTGGAAACCGACTTGAAATATGATGTTATCATCAAAAATGATAATTACATCGAGGACTTTTTCGGATTCGAGGATATACATAAGAAATATCCGGGCATTACCGAAAGCCGTTGGCAGATTATTTCCCGGGGTGAGTTGGAAGCAGGTATGAGTACCGATGAATGCCGCCTGTCTATTGGTGACCCGGTGGAAATCGAACTGAAAAAAGATAATCGTTTTGAAACTTGGTTCTACAATGGCAAAACGCTGGAATTCGAGAACGGTACCTTACGACGTTACAAATAAAAAGGAGTAACTACGAATGATTATCTGAAAATAATCACGTATATTTGCTCCATAAACAATTCTAATATTCTTAATTTTAATTCGCAATTTAAAGAAATGGGTAGAGTTCTTATTATTGGTGCAGGCGGTGTTGGCACTGTCGTTGCACACAAAGTGGCACAAAATGCCGATGTATTTACAGATATTATGATTGCCAGCCGTACAAAAGAGAAATGCGACAGAATCGTCGAGGCGATAGGTAATCCCAATATAAAGACAGCTAAGGTCGATGCAGACAATGTGGAAGAACTGGTAGCCTTATTCAACGATTTCAAACCGGAAATGGTGATAAACGTTGCTCTTCCCTACCAAGACCTGACCATCATGGAAGCTTGTCTGAAAGCCGGAGTGAACTATCTGGACACCGCCAACTATGAGCCGAAAGATGAAGCTCATTTTGAATACAGCTGGCAGTGGGCCTATCACGAACGTTTCAAAGAAGCCGGGCTGACAGCTATTCTTGGTTGTGGATTCGACCCGGGAGTAAGCGGCATCTATACAGCTTATGCAGCCAAACATTATTTTGACGAAATTCAATATTTGGATATTGTAGACTGTAATGCCGGCAACCATCATAAAGCATTTGCAACAAACTTCAATCCTGAAATCAATATCCGCGAAATCACTCAGAACGGACGTTATTACGAAGACGGCAAATGGATAACCACCGGTCCGCTGGAAATCCATAAAGACCTCACGTATCCGAATATCGGTCCCCGTGACTCCTATCTTCTTTATCACGAAGAATTGGAATCTTTAGTGAAACATTACCCGACTATCAAACGTGCGCGTTTCTGGATGACTTTCGGACAGGAATATTTAACCCACTTACGTGTCATTCAGAATATCGGTATGGCGCGTATTGACGAGGTTGACTACAACGGAGTGAAGATTGTTCCCCTGCAATTCCTGAAAGCCGTACTGCCTAATCCGCAGGATTTGGGTGAGAATTATGAGGGCGAAACATCTATCGGCTGCCGTATCCGTGGTCTGAAAGACGGAAAAGAACGCACTTACTATGTTTACAATAATTGCAGTCATCAGGAAGCATACAAGGAAACAGGCATGCAAGGAGTAAGCTACACCACCGGAGTTCCGGCAATGATCGGAGCTATGATGTTCTTCAAAGGAGAATGGAAACGTCCGGGTGTAAACAATGTAGAAGAGTTCAACCCGGATCCGTTTATGGAACAACTGAACAAGCAAGGTCTGCCTTGGCATGAAGTGATTGATCAGGATCTAGAGCTGTAAAACATCAATTCAGTAGAAATAAAGTTATGATCAACATTGGAGATAAAGCACCGGAAGTCTTGGGTATCAATGAAAAAGGCGAAGAAATCCGTCTGAGTGCTTACAAAGGAAGAAAAGTTGTGCTGTATTTCTATCCGAAAGACAGCACATCCGGTTGTACCGCACAGGCGTGCAATCTGCGCGATAATTATTCGGACCTGCGCAAAGCCGGTTACGAAGTAATCGGTGTGAGTGTAGACAATGAAAAGTCGCATCAGAAATTTATCGAAAAGAACAATCTTCCTTTCACGCTGATTGCCGATACAGACAAGAAATTGGTAGAAGAATTTGGCGTGTGGGGAGAAAAGAAACTGTACGGACGTGCATATATGGGTACTTTCCGCACTACTTTCCTTATTAACGAAGAAGGAATCGTAGAACGGATTATCACTCCGAAAGAAGTGAAAACCAAAGAACACGCCTCACAGATTTTAAATCAATAAATCCATTAATTATAAGAATAAGGTATGGCAAAGAAAGACGAACTTAATTTTGAAACAGATAATAAAATGGCATCAAGCGAAAAATTAAAAGCCTTACAGGCTGCCATGGAAAAGATAGAAAAGAGCTTCGGTAAAGGTTCTATCATGAAAATGGGTGACGATAGTGTTGAACAGGTAGAAGTGATCCCGACAGGCTCTATAGCCTTGAACGTGGCACTTGGCGTAGGTGGTTAACCGAGAGGTAGAATAATCGAAATATATGGTCCGGAATCTTCCGGTAAAACGACACTGGCTATTCATGCCATTGCCGAAGCACAAAAAGGCAGGCGGTATCGCTGCTTTCATTGATGCCGAGCACGCTTTCGACCGTTTCTACGCTTCCAAACTGGGCGTAAACATTGACGAATTGTATATCTCTCAACCAGATAACGGTGAGCAGGCATTGGAAATTGCAGAACAACTGATCCGTTCTTCCGCTATTGACATCATCGTTATCGACTCTGTTGCCGCATTGACTCCGAAAGCTGAAATCGAAGGTGACATGGGCGACAACAAAGTAGGTCTTCAGGCACGTCTGATGTCGCAGGCATTACGTAAGTTAACCGGTACAGTCAGCAAGACGCGTACTACCTGTATCTTCATCAACCAGCTTCGTGAAAAAATCGGTGTTATGTTTGGTAGTCCGGAAACAACCACAGGCGGTAATGCACTGAAGTTTTACGCTTCCGTACGTATAGACATTCGTGGTAGCCAACCAATCAAGGATGGTGAAGAAATTCTGGGCAAACTGACAAAAGTAAAAGTTGTTAAGAATAAAGTTGCTCCTCCTTTCCGTAGAGCAGAATTCGACATCATGTTTGGTGAAGGCATCTCTCACTCAGGAGAAATCATTGACTTGGGTGCAGACTTGGGAGTCATCAAGAAAAGCGGTTCATGGTATAGCTACAATGACACTAAATTAGGACAAGGACGCGATGCTGCAAAACAATGCATCGCTGACAATCCGGAACTTGCAGAAGAACTGGAAGGCTTGATTTTCGAAGCATTGAAGAAAAAAGAATGACAGACCTCTGTCTCTTTAAAATAGAATAGTACTTATAAAAGGTGGGAGAATATTCGTGTAATGCGATATTCTCCCACCTTTCCTATATCTATTATTTGTGATTCTTCCCTATACGAAATAAATATAAGCCAGCGTACTCAAACTAATCACTACCCAAAGCAAAACTCCCTGAAGTAACGGCTTAATCCCGACCGCTTTCAACACATCAATAGAAAGAGAAGCACCGATAAAGAACATAGTAATCGTCAATGTCTTACGGGCGATTCCGTTGATGGCAGCTCCTAACTGCGGCACTCCGTCAAGCAAGTAAGTATTTACCACCATTGCCAATACGAAGAAGAAGATAAACCAGGGAATACTGATTTTCTGTCCCTTACTCTTAAAGATAAATGAAGTAGCAAAAGCCATAGGTATTATCCAAAGCGCGCGAGTCAGTTTGATAGTAGTCGCTATTTTCAAGGCTTCTTCACCATAGGCGGCACCTGCACCGACAACTGAACTCGTATCGTGAATGGCAATCGCCGCCCATGTTCCGAATTGCTGCTGATCCATATTCAAGGCATGACCAATCATCGGAAAGATAAAGAGTGCGATTGCGTTCAGGATAAAAATAGTGCCCAGCGCAACAGACATCTCACTATCTTTCGCTTTCAGCACCGGCCCTACGGCTGCAATGGCACTACCACCACAGATAGCAGTTCCCGAACTGATAAGATAAGCGGTATTCCGGTCTATCTTAAACAGCTTACGACCGATAAACCAACCAATCACCAACGTACCAATAACAGATATTACAGTAAACTCCATGCCTTCCTTACCGGAAGCCAAAGCCGAATGAAGATTCATACCGAATCCCAACCCGACAACTGAATATTGTAATAAATACTTAGAGGTTTTCTTATTAAATTTCGGATGTGCCTGTCCGCAGGTCAATGCAAAAATTAGTCCGAGAAATAAAGCAACCGGTGGAGTCACCCATGCCGACCATGCTTCCAATCCCGGAATATAATCTAAAAAGAGAAAAAAAGTCAAAGTAGAAAGTAACGCGACGTAAATTGTCTTGTTATTCGTCTGCAACGTTTTGTAGCTGTTGAAATCATATAATTTTATCTTTAATTGTTTTCGGGGTGCAAAGGTACGGGAAACAATCAAGACACACCAATAGTTTCTAATTATGCATTATAACTTTTAGTTATAGATAATCTACTTCAGACTATTTTCATACAGTTACAATATCCTTTCCAAAAGGAGACAACGCCAATGAAGCCAGTTTAAAATGCTGTAAACCAAATGGAATCCCAATAATAGTTATACACAAAATCGCCCCAAAGACCAAATGTGACAAACAAATCCAAATCCCCCCCACGAATATCCATATCACATTCATCAGTATATAAAGGCAACCGTTGGAACGACTTCCGCTTCTCACTTCTTTACCAAAAGGCCACAAAGCAAGTCCTGCCAATTTTAACGTTTGCATTCCGAAGGGAATACCGATAATAGTAATCATCATCAATAAACTTGAAATAAGGTATTCCACTGCCGTAAAAATACCGCCAAGCAACAGCCATAAAAGATTCATTAAACAACCCATAACAATAACATTTTATTATTTATCCAACATTCTTTTTGTCATCTCATCCGTTTTGCCCTGATAGTATTGTTCTATCACCTGCTGAAACAAACCGTCCGGAGCAACCTCATTAAAAAGCGTCATGCACGAAAGTACCTTCATCGCATCCAACGCGCCGAAAACATCCTGCGCCGTCTTACCTTTCAATTTCAGAAAAGCCGATGTTATTTCTCTTAGTCTTTCACCCAGAATCGGATGCGCCAGATATGCTTCGGCCTCTTCCTTGCCACTGATTCCATAATACTGTGAATTATAACTCATTCCCAACCCTTTCAATTGAGGAAATATATACCAAATCCAATGAGAATACTTCCGCCCGTTTCTTACTTCTGCAAGGGCACGCTCATAGTCGCCTTGTTGGGCGTCAAGAAATCGCTGCAAGTTATAATCTACCATATCATAATTTTATCTTAAAGATTATCAGTTACTTGTTCTCTAACATTATCATCCACTTCCAAATGGGAATCACCTCTATTGTAAAACCATCCTGTTCCACCGTACGTTCTTCATTACGAGTCACAATTTGCAACTTCTCCGCCTTTAAGAACTTTGCCGTTTTCAAAAGCCCATTTACTTCACGAGTAAAAGTTTGAGTATCAGAAATATTATATGATACTTGAACAAGCCATTTCTGATCAGGGATATAAAAATCAACTTCTACATTTTGATTATAGAAATATAGCTCCTTTCCAACCATTCTATATAAAGAGACAGCTACTAAATTCTCCAACAACAAAGTTTCCGGATTAAAAATAAACAGATTCAAAATGCCATTATCAATAAAATAGTATTTCCGGTTACTCTCTCTTTCCGCAAAACGAGCTGCATAATTTTCAATACTAAATATCAGCCAAGTTTCTTCCAAATATCCCACATAGTCAATAACTGTTCGCACCCCTACGCTCTCTCCCGCTGAAGATACTATATTTTTAAGTCGATTGTAAGAAGAGGGTTGCATGACACTTTCCGCAAGTTTTTTCACCAACAAACTCATCGAATCCGAATTACGTAGCGCATAACGGGCCACTAGATCACCAAAAAATATTTTCTGATAAAGCCCGCTCAACCAAGAACGTTTATCTTTAAATGCTATCAATTCAGGAAATCCCCCATTATAAAAATAAGCATCAAAAGTGCGCACCACTTCATTACGTAAACTTGGAGTATAAAGCCAGTTTGTTTTTAATATTATATCCTGCGAAAGAAGAAACTCACGAAAAGAATACGGATATACCTCCTGAATAAGAAAACGCCCGCCTAATGTCGTAGCAATCTCACTACTCAACATCTTCGCATTACTTCCAGTCACATATACACGATATTTTTTATCTACCAACCGACGAACGAACTTTTCCCACCCGTCTACAACTTGTATCTCATCCAAGAAGAAAATAGGCTGATAGGGAAAAGTCTCTTCGTATGCTAATTTTATATCATCCAACTCTTCTGATTTCAAGCCGATAAAACGTTCATCTTCAAAGTTGATATATAGTATTTCTTCTATCGTATGCCCTTTTTTCAGAAGTTGGTGTATCCGTTGATACATCAAATAGGATTTTCCGGCCCGGCGAATACCTAAAAACACATAATTACCCGCATCCTCAAAAGTAAAAGGACGTTCCATAAATGTTATATCTTTGACAAACTCTTGATTTTCACCAATTATCTGCTTTATTTGTTCCTTGTCCATATCTGGTATTGTTCTATATATAAAATACAAATATAGCATTTTTGTTTCATATACAAAACAAAATACATATCTATTTATTTCAGATAGAGGGATTGATTACGAATTATTTACTATTTTCTCTGTCGTTTCATCTGTCTTATCCTGATTATAGGTCTATCACTTGTTGAAACAGATCACCCGGCACGACTGCGTTAAAAATGCGTCATACATAAAAGAACTTCCATTGCCATCCCAAGAACCAAAACATTCTGTGCCGTCTTACCTTTAATTGCAAAGACCGATGTTATTTCACGAAGTCTTTTACCCCAAATTGGATGCGCAAGATATGCTTCAGCCTCTTCTTTTCCGCTGATTCCGTAATACTGCGAATTATAGCTCATTCCCAATCCTTTCAGTTGAAGAAATATATACCAAATCCAATGAGAATATTTCCGCCTGTTTCTCACTTCATTTGGTTTCGTATATTAAACAAAATATGCAGCGATTTATTTTAATATGATTGATGTCACTTTTGAAAATAATACATATTCGCATCATCGAATACAACTTCATAACCATACAAATCGGTCAGTACCTGCGGCTTACCCTTAAACTGTATAGAACCGTAATCACGTGGAATTGTTTTTGTCAGCTTTACTTGTTTAAGATAATTCTGTGAAAAGCTACGATTATCTTTAGGATAATTTATAAGCTTATCATTATCCGAATTGACAGGCATTACAGGTTCTAAAGGATAAAATGATAAAATTGAGCCTTTAATAATCCGAATAGAACTTTTACCCGAACACGCTTTAAATCCATTTAAAGAGCAAACTATTTCCTTGCAGAACAAGAAACTACTATCACCTCCATTGTATCTTATCAAAGCTTCTATTAACAAAGATGAAAATACAGGGTCACTCAGATTCATTTTTTTACAAAGTGGACTATATGCATCATAATATTCGGGGGCGTTCTTAAACAATAGTTGCATAACTTCTGGCCAATAGCTGATTTTTATGATCGCCTCACCCTCTTTGTTTGTCGAATAAGTGTCAGCAGGAATCTCATATTGATAATAATCACACAAATATTTATACCGATCACCTATACGCGGAAAAATTTCTTTATCAACATATTTTATGCATCCCGGATTAAGTCTATTGCCCCTGAAAGAATATATAAATGTTCCACTACCATCACACATTAGCATATATTTTGCGGTCCCAACTTTTGAGCAAAATGCTATATCGATCTGTCACAAAATAACAAGAAAACGGTTTTTGCAGAACGCCATATTTTGTAGTACTAACTATTTGCCCATACTGATTCTTTTTTGTTTCAGGCTCAGTTTTTATTATAAGTATAGTTGCAGGAGGAGTTTTCATATATTCATATAATATATCTTTTCCCTCCAACTCTGAAAGATTGGGCTGTGCATAAACTTTAAGGCAACCTACCAGCAATATGGTAAATATGAAAATCTTCTTCATAAATCAACAATTATTTAAGATTATATTTTTAGACGTACTGTTACATTTTATGCCCTTCTGACATATTCTCCTTAGTCTTCATTTTCCAATTCCGAAAAAGACTGAATCAAACTACTTTTAGGCATATCGTTTCTTTTCTTCGTATTAATCAATGAAAATTCCCGTTTGAGCTGTTGAGCGATGCAACTATTAACGTATTTCAAATCACCTGTAGAAGCCACACAATCTAAATAAGCCTTCATCAAAGCCTTGTCTGATTGAACATACAAAAAGAATAAATCAGTAATCCCATTCCTAAACTCTTTCTTGAACTCGGGGAGAGCTTTCTTCATAAAATCTGTAATATTATCCATAACAATTTAAAAAATTGTGCTCGCAGATTCCCAAACAATAAAGAACAAGCTGCCCGAAGCTCATTATCATATATCCCATAGTAGTACAATTCAGCCTATCATATCTCCTATTACTCCTCTCCCAGTCTATTAACAAATAACTTCCTCTTTATTACTAATAAACTTCTTTTTATCAAATAGAAAACTTACCTTTGTATAAGAGTAAACTATAAACACAAGCTTTGATTATAAAAACAAAAGCTTCATTTTTATAAATGCAAGTTTCGTTTATAAAAACAAAACTTGCATTTACAGTTTATATTTAACGAAAAAGGAACTTTGCTATTAGAGGAAAGAGAGTTTACTCTTAATACAAAAGAACTTATCTATTAATACTTTAAACGACAGATAGTATGGCACGATACATTATGGAGGAGATGCCCGACATACAAAAGAACGGGCAAAAGAATTACATATCCGAAGTTTGCACGGATAGACAATGCAAACATAAAAGAGCTGGCGCAACGGGTGGGCGACGTGAGTGGTTTCAGCGCAGGAGATATAGAAGGCGTGCTGCTTCAGACGGCCATTGAAATGGCACACCTGATGGCAGAAGGACGTTCGGTAAAGATAGACGGAGATAGGGACATTTACTCCGTCACTTACTTTGGGTAGAGACAAGGAACGGGAAGAAGTGGAAGGCGGAAAACATCGTAACGCACAGAGTATCTTTATAAAAGGCGTAAATTTCCGGGTAGACAGAACAATGGTCAGAAACATTAGTGAAAGATGCCGACTGGAACGAGCACCTTGGAAGCGAAAACGTTCCTCAGAAAAATTCACACCGGAACAACGGCTGGCATTAGCAATAAAGTATCTCGACGAACATCCTTTCCTTACCGTTCTGGACTATCGCAGACTAACAGGATTACTTCAAACCGCAGCTACCAATGAACTGAGACAGTGGGGACGCGAACCTGACTCCGGAATAGAAATCACCGGTAGAGGAGCACACAGAGTATATACAAAGAAGAAAATAGTCGAAGAAGGGCAATAATAGTATGAGAAATGACTTAAAAAAGTATGAGAAATAACCATTTTAAGAGCCAATTTACTTGAAAATGATGAGAAATACATTTCTTCAAAAGTATTTCTCATACAATAATCTATTGATTACAGGTGAGTTACAGCAAAACTATGAGAATATGAGAAATGATTTTTTCTTCTCTGGGAGCGAGCACTGAGTTTCTGAATTCAGCTAAGGCTGACCTTACAGGCTTTTGCTGTGATGTCCCGCAAACCGCATAAAGACTTGGGACAGCCCTCCCTCCTGCCCTTGCAGTTGCACAAAGTTAAATTCGCGCTGCATAGGCATTTCCTTAATCTCAATCACACGCAAATTGCCGGCAACAAGTTCTTTGTGTACAGAACGGATAGAGACAATCCCCATACAATCAGCATGTTCGATAAAAAGTTTGATGCTTTCCGTACTGCCGAGATACATCATTACATTCAAAGAAGACAGTTTCATATTATGTTGCGACAAAGCACGCTCGAATACATCCAGCGTCCCCGATCCTCTTTCACGCAGGACTAATGGAATATTCAACAAGTCTTCTGGAGATATCTCATCCTGAATATCCAGTTTGGTATGCGCGCGTACTACTGCCACAAGTTCATCTTGCAGGAATGAGGTATATTTTAAGTTAGGCAGGCGGAAGATTCCTTCCACCAGACCTAAATCTATCCGGTGTTCCTGCAAAGCAATTTCCACTCCCCGCGAATTTCCATTGATTAGGGAAAGGTTGACTTGTGGAAATTTAGCAATGAAGCTTCCCAATAAAGGGGGAAGGACATATTGGGCAATCGTAGTACTGGCGCCCAGTTTCAATTCGCCAATATACTCGTTGTGCAGCAAATGCATTTCATATTCCAGTTGCTTGTAATCATCCAAAATCTTCTCACTATGCTTCAACAGCAATTCGCCGGCATCGGTCAGCGAGATTTTACTTCCCTGACGCTCAAATAAACGAGCCTGGTAATAAGTCTCCAATTCCTGGATATGCTTGGTGATAGCAGGTTGGCTGACAAATAGTTCTTGCGAAGCCTTTGTAAAACTCAAATTCTTCGCCACGCTCTGAAATACTTTTAAACGAAAATCGGACATGAAGCTAAATTTCAAGTATTAGGTATTAGATAATAAGTATCAGACAGAGGTTCTATTAAAGTTCATCAGCTTTAATTCCCAATGCCTGCATGACAGGAAAAGCCAACATATCCCATTTATATGCCAACGGGACATCCGGTTCGTCCATCCGGAACTGAATAACTTCCTTTCCCTTTATTTCACTCAGCGCGTCAGTCACTTTCTTTCCATATTCTTCATTGAAAGATACCAGAATCATTTTTTTCACATCGGCCGAATCGGCAACGATAGACAACAAATCCAGAAACAAATCTTCTCTCGACACCATCCCTTCCGACGGAACACTGGCAAACGAATATTCTCCATAAGGGCTTTGAAAAGCAACTCCATTCAACTCTTTCTCCAAATCGGAAGGCTGGCAGTGAACAAGTCGCCCTGACTCCTTATCGTAAACAAAAAGAAACTGCACTTCATTTTTTCCTTCCGCAATCCCAGCATCCAAAGTCAAATAGGTAGTCAACATCGAAAGATCGATCTCTTGTAAAGAACGTTGCAAAGTCTCTTCGAAGTATCTCTTCATATCCGTAATTACGAAATTCAGGAAAGCAGCATCAATCAGCACCACTGTTTCGGACAGTTTTATTTGTGGTTTATCGTTCATATATCAATTATCATCCTCCTATCAGATTACTTTTTATTTTGAGACAAAGATAAACAGAATATTTGAAAGGTCAGGCAGAATGACACAAGATAGTTTCGAATAAGGATTTTAAGCAAAACATGGAATTTAAGAAATATCCGAATTGGAAAAAGAAAAAATAAGGATTCGGGATATTTCATCAAAAAGTTGCATTACCTTTGTACAATTAATAAACCACTCAATTAAAATACAAAATGACTAAGAAACAAAACAAAACTCCGATAGACTTCGGTAAAGTAGTCAGAGAAGCGTTAGAGATGTTCACTCCCCAAGAGCAACAAGAGTTATTAAATCTTTTCCTAAACGATGGAATACAAGACTGTTACCGGCAATTAGAAGACATCTATTGCTACCAACAGCCTGATTATGCGCAAGAAGCCAAGCCCATCGCCCCTTCTGAAAAGGCTTTGGGATATGAAAAATTATGAAGATTATATAATAGAGGAACTACAGATGGATTGCGCATCAGTGCCTGTAGACGAACTTGAAAAAGAAGTGCGTAATTTCATCTTGAATTTATTCATTAATTTCAAGGAAAATGCCGAAGATGAAGAAGACAAGATATTGAAGTTGTTATATATTTATTGGATAATGGAACATTATCAAATGGAATCAAGCTTGGAAATAGTCCTGGAAATTATGCGACAAAGCCCCAGTTTCTTGAGTTACTACTGTTCCATACCCGACAATATCACTCCTATCATTTTATACCAACTCGGAAAAAAACAGTTACCCGTATTACTTGACTTTATAAAAGAGCCCCAAACCCTTTTCATCGGCAAAGAGAATATTTGTAGTGCCGTCGCTCAAATTGCCATATCCAGCCCTGAAAGAAGGTTGGAAGTGACCAAATGGTTCTGCCAAGTACTGAACTATTATTACGACCACTTGGATGATGCGGAAAAAAACAATGTCTCTATCATAGACTATATAGCACACCTGTTAAAAAATATACGCGCAGTAGAAACATTACCTATATTGGAGAAAATTTATAAGCGTTATGAAATTCCCACTATATTAGTAAAAGGAGGTATTAAAGAACTGAAAAAAGAAATGCCTCATGCTGAACAATCGGAAAGTTTGGATTTTGAGACTATAGAAGACCTTATAGGCGTAGTATACAATGACGAATGGGACGACGAAAACTTTGACGAGGACTTCGATGATGAGTTTGATGAGGACTTTGAGGATGAGTTTGACGATGAGGATTCTTTTACATTGAGACAATAACTCCCAAAACTCAAATTGAAAATCACTTTGACAGATTCCTCACCGGAAGTATGGCGTACTCTCGAAGTTCCTTCAAACATCCGTTTGGAAAGTTTTGCAGAAGTCATAGAAGTTGCTATGGGTTGGGAAGGGTACCATCTGCACCTATTTCGAAAAGGAAAAAATATATATTTGCCCGATTACGAAAAAGACGACAACTTTTACGACAACAAACCCTATAAGCCATAAAAGACGACATCCGTAGTATCATCCTCATAGATGGAGCCAATGCTTGTCCACCCGAAGATTGCGGAGGGATATGGGGGTATCGCAGAATATTAGAAGCCTTAGAACATCCACGCACTAAAGCCGCACGCGAATACCGGGAATGGTTGGGAAAGGATTTCAATCCCCAAAAATTCAATATAAAGAAAGCAAAAAAAGAGATGAACGATTTTCCGATAGCAATCTCTGAATAATTATTTCTCCGCAGGATAACATACCATATTATATACGGTTGTTATTCTGCGAAGTATTTTGCAAATTCGTCAGTTCTTATCGAATAAAGAAGGTCATTTTGTCCTTTAACTCCTTAATAATCATGTTATTTTGTCATATTTTTCTACTTGGCAAATCTTTTGCGCCCTTTTAGGTGTTATTAAGAACATGAAATAAGAAAGGAGAACAACGATATGAATTTTAACAATTTTACTATCAAATCCCAAGAAGCGGTACAGGAAGCCGTAAACCTGGTAAGAAGCCGGGGGCAACAGGCTATCGAGCCTGCCCATATCATGCAGGGAGTTATGAAAGTAGGCGAGAATGTCACCAACTTCATTTTCCAAAAGCTTGGTATGAACGGGCAAAGTAGCTCTTGTTGTCGACAAGCAAATTGATTCACTGCCGAAAGTGTCCGGTGGAGAGCCGTACCTGAGCCGCGAATCCAATGAAGTATTGCAAAAGGCAACGCAGTATTCCAAAGAAATGGGCGATGAATTCGTTTCATTGGAACATATTATACTGGCATTGTTGACCGTAAGGAGCACCGTATCTACCATCCTGAAGGATGCAGGTATGACGGAAAAGGAATTGCGAAATGCTATCAGCGAATTGAGGAAAGGAGAAAAAGTAACATCACAGTCAAGTGAAGATACTTATCAGTCACTGGAAAAGTATGCTATCAATCTGAACGAGGCTGCCCGTAGCGGCAAACTGGATCCTGTAATCGGCCGTGACGAAGAAATACGCCGGGTACTTCAGATATTGAGTCGCCGTACAAAGAATAATCCGATTCTGATTGGTGAACCGGGTACAGGTAAGACAGCTATCGTAGAAGGTCTGGCGCATCGTATCCTCCGTGGAGATGTACCCGAAAACCTGAAAAACAAACAAGTGTATTCACTAGATATGGGTGCATTGGTGGCAGGTGCAAAGTATAAAGGTGAGTTTGAGGAACGTTTGAAATCTGTCGTTAATGAAGTGAAGAAATCAGAAGGTGACATTATTCTGTTCATTGACGAAATCCACATTGGTAGGAGCCGGAAAAGGCGAAGGCGCTATGGACGCAGCCAACATTCTGAAACCGGCTTTAGCTCGTGGAGAACTGCGTTCTATCGGTGCTACAACTCTGGATGAGTATCAAAATACTTCGAGAAAGATAAAGCATTGGAGCGTCGTTTCCAAATCGTGCAAGTGGATGAGCCGGATAATCTGAGTACGATCTCTATCCTTCGCGGGTTAAAGGAGCGCTACGAAAATCATCACCATGTGCGTATTAAGGACGATGCTATTATTGCTGCCGTGGAGTTGAGCAGCCGTTATATCACAGACCGTTTCCTGCCGGATAAGGCGATTGATTTAATGGACGAAGCTGCCGCCAAACTACGTATGGAAGTAGATTCCGTGCCTGAAGAACTGGATGAGATTTCCCGTAAAATCAAGCAGCTGGAAATTGAGCGCGAAGCTATCAAACGTGAAAATGACAAGCCGAAACTGGAAATCATCGGCAAAGAGCTCGCTGAACTTAAAGAACAAGAAAAGTCCTTCAAAGCCAAATGGCAAAGCGAAAAAACGTTGATGGACAAGATTCAGCAGAATAAAGTAGAAATAGAGAACTTGAAGTTCGAGGCTGAAAAGGCTGAACGTGAAGGCGACTATGGGAAAGTGGCCGAAATCCGTTACGGCAAACTTCAGGCTTTGGACAAGGAAATAGAAGATACCCAGCAGAAACTTCGTGGGATGCAGGGTGACAAAGCCATGATAAAAGAGGAAGTAGATGCGGAAGATATCGCAGATGTCGTATCTCGTTGGACAGGTATTCCCGTCAGCAAGATGATGCAGAGCGAAAAAGACAAGTTACTACATCTGGAGGAAGAACTTCATCAACGGGTTATCGGTCAGGATGAAGCGATTGAAGCGGTGGCAGATGCTGTGCGCCGTAGCCGTGCCGGATTACAAGATCCGAAACGTCCGATCGGGTCATTTATCTTCCTGGGAACTACTGGTGTGGGTAAGACGGAACTGGCAAAGGCGTTGGCTGAGTTTCTGTTTGATGACGAAACGATGATGACCCGTATTGATATGAGCGAGTATCAGGAGAAGCACAGCGTTTCACGTTTGGTTGGAGCGCCTCCGGGATATGTTGGATACGATGAGGGCGGTCAGTTGACAGAAGCTATACGACGGAAACCTTACTCTGTTGTTTTGTTTGACGAAATAGAAAAAGCTCATCCGGATGTTTTCAATATCCTGTTGCAGGTATTGGATGATGGACGATTGACTGATAATAAAGGAAGGGTGGTTAACTTCAAAAACACAATCATCATTATGACTTCAAATATGGGTAGTTCATATATACAAAGTCAGATGGAAAAACTGAACGGTTCCAATAAGGAAGAAGTAATCGAAGAAACGAAGAAAGAAGTGATGAATATGCTGAAAAAGACCATTCGTCCTGAATTTCTGAATCGTATTGATGAAACGATCATGTTCTTGCCGTTGACGGAAAAAGAAATCAAGCAGATCGTACTCTTACAGATTAAGAGTGTACAAAAAATGCTTGCAGAGAATGGCGTGGAACTGGAAATGACTGAAGCCGCATTGAATTTCTTATCCCAGGTGGGTTATGATCCTGAATTTGGAGCGCGCCCGGTAAAAAGAGCTATCCAACGCTACTTGCTGAACGACTTGTCCAAGAAACTGCTTGCCCAGGAAGTAAACCGAAGCAAAGCGATCATTGTCGACGCAGGCGGCGATGGACTGGTATTCAGAAATTAAATATCACCAAGCTAAATGAAAAGTCGGCAGGCCTCCATCAGACCTGCCGACTTTTATATTTCTGTATATACCACTCTCCGAACTTCAGGCTGACAGTTCGGATGACTCATCACTAAAACATAAGTACCCTGTTTGGGAATTGTTATGGTAAGTGAAGGTAACGCAAACTGATGCCTCCCTCTTAACTCACCTTGAGAATCATACAAGAACACCATTGTACCTACCAGCAAACCAGTCAGGCATAATGCTCCTGCTTCTTTGTCCAAATGGACATTCACTTCTTTATTTGTTATCGTCTCCATCCCCATACACAACACTTTTGTTCTCACTATTATATTTATCCACGCCCAAATTCCGTGAAATTATTAACAATGGCAAAGATACATAAAAAAGCATCATTATTTACAATATAAGTAGAAGATATTTATTTAAAGAAAAGATTACCCAATATATACTAATTTTTCCTTAACAAACAAGCATTTATATAAAAGAAAAACATGATAACCACCTTAAATGATTATCATGTTCTTTTAATCTCTTCAAACAGGCTACATCAATTATTCTCCTGCAGATGCCTCTTCTTCTTTAGCTTCCTCCGGTTTAAATTCCGTAATTCCATTAGAAATCAACAGATTATACCAAGTAATCAACTTCTTGATATCTGCTATATATACGCGGTCACGATCAAAGTTCGGCAATACTTCCGCCAAATATTCACGCAACTGCTCAGGTGTAGCTTTCTTTGGTTCAATGGAAGCCGTTGCCGATTGCTCTTTCTCCTTAATTGCTTCCAGTACATCATACAAAGGAACTTCTGCATCGTCCGTGTACATTGCTATATCTGCCAAAGAGATAATTTTTTCATTACCATAAGCAGGGAAACGTTTCTTCTCAGCATTGATTGATTCGACAATCAACATATTTTTTCCTTGCGAAATAAGTTTGTACAATCCCGGTTTGCCGGAGATAGACAAGATAGTCTTCAACATAGTATATATACTTTTGTTTATTAATTATTTTTTGCGGGGCAAAGGTAATGATTATTTTTAGATAGCAAAGAAATAATCTCTAAAACCTGTGGAATTAACGGTGTTTCATCATCATTCACAATCACAAAATCAGCATGACTCCTCTTAGCCTCATCGCTCATTTGAGCTTCGATACGTCTCATCACCAGTTCTCTTGATGAACAATCGCGCTTTATGGCACGCTCCACCCTTATTTCCAACGGCGCATAAACCACAACCAGAAAATCAACTTCGTCCTTAAAACCGGCTTCAATAAGAATGGCTGATTCCATGCCAACCAATGGTTTATTCTCCTGCCGGATACTCCAGTGGCGAAAATCTTCCTTCACTTGCGGATGAATGATTCCGTTCACTTCTTTTACATGCTCCGGATGACCGAACATATAAGATGCCAGCAAAGGACGGTTCAGTTCTCCATTCTGAAACACCTCCCGACCGACCAAGGCACAAAGCTCCCGCCGAATCACTTCATTGGTATTCGTGATACGCTTCGCTTCTATATCAGAAATATAAACAGGAATTCCCATTATTTCCAGCAACCTTGAAACTACACTTTTCCCGCTGCCGATGCCTCCGGTTATACCAATTTTAATCGCCATTAGAGGATACTTGTTCTATCAAAAAATCAACTTGTTCGGGCACAATACGTATTTGATTGATGCCGCTCGGAAATGATTTCAACTTGACCGTATATTTATCAGAGCCTAATTTAAGCAATTCCTCATAAGAAACATTAATCACAAAATCGCTCGCTTTTATACTGCGGAAACGCTTCAGCCCTACCTGAAAAGTAATCTGAACTTTTGAAGGAAAAGCACGCAATACTTTATCCGCCGGAAAATTAATCCCATACAACGGAACTTCCACTGTTTTCTCCGTATATATATCCACCGGAAACGTCACTTCAACCGAACCCGGCACAAACTTCACTCCTCTTTCCGAAGCCAAAGAAATTCTCCGGCGAGTGGTATCCGATATATTCTCCAGATTTATCTTCTGAGTATAAGCAGTGGTTATCGTATCCAAAATCCCCTCCGGAGCATAGACCAATACAGAGTCAGGACTGCAAATCGTATCTGACACATAATATTGAAGTCCGGCAGTCACTTTTCCTTGAAGGCGGACAGGTACTAATTTGGATTTCCCTTCGGAATAAATATAATCCAATGTATCGGGTTTAATAGAAAGAATCTTGGAAGACACATTCAACTGACTCAATATCTTTTTCTCAAAATCAGATGCATAAATCTTCACATGATTATTCTTTCCTTTATAATCAAGAAAACTCAGATTTACCGGAAAGAAACTTTTTCCCAGCATATAATTAAGGAGAACAGTACCTTTATCCTTCACCCTGACACGAAGTTCGGAAGGAGGTTCCGAAGTCAGCACTACGTTATTGGGAAGGTCTTTAATCCGCACCGGAATAGAAAATTCCGCCTCATAATCATTATTCAATGTCTGAAGCAACCAGAAATCCACCGGCTATCAGGAAGAAAAATAAAAAAATTAAGAACTCCCTGCTCTTATCACTGAGCAGAAAATCCTTAATTCTCTTAGATAGTTTTAAATACGTATATTTTATATTCCTACGATCAAACATAGGCATTTATTTACCAACTATTTACTTAGACTGATTGCTAGCCGCTGAAGCGTCTGCAAAAATAGAATTCTTATCTATTTTAATCTTCACGTTAGAAGCAATCTCAAGCACGATATAGTCGTCTGTAATTTCTTTGATTACTCCGTGAATACCACCGGCAGTAATCACATTCTGATTTACCTGCAGAGATTTACGGAAATTAGCGATTTCTTTTTGCTTCTTATTTTGAGGACGGATCATAAAGAAATACATGATAACAAACATTGCTATCAGCATGATCCACATCATACTTCCACCTCCGGCAGCACCGGCTGGAGCTTGCAATAATACAGTCAATACGTTCATAAATAATCAGTTTTAGTTTCTATTATATATACAAAGGTATCAGTTTTTGGCCAACTTACCTTCTTTTTTCAATTGATTAACTATTCCATCCAATGTTCCGTTGATAAAGCTACCGCTCTTGGCCGTGCTATATAACTTCGCAATTTCCACATATTCATTTAACGAAACACTGACCGGAATGTTCGGGAAACTTAAAATTTCTGCCAATGCCGTCTGCATAATAATTACATCCATAAATGCGATGCGGTCCAAATCCCAGTTTTTTGTATTCTCACTCACCAAGTGGCGGTAATAGTCGGAATTCAGAATAGTACGCCGGAATAGACGACGCGCGAATTCCTGGTCTTCGTCATCCTTAAATTCAGGAAGCAGTTCCTGGTTTGCACCCTTCTTCTCGTCAAAGCGTTTGATTGTCTTTCAATACGAACGTGTCTACAATTTCCTTATCATCATTCCAATACAAACTCTGGTCTTCCAATACTTGGTCAAGAGAATCATTATTGAAGATGTATGTCTTATAGATTTTTCTCCACAGTTCACGATCAGCTTCATACGATTTGTCATCAGAAGCCATATAATCTCTTTATAGATATCGGTTTCTACAATTTTCTCGTAGAGCTCTTTGATAAAATCCTGGTCGTTTGTCCAGGTTCTCTTTTCTGATTAGCTATAAACTCGGAAATTGTTTATTGACTTCCAACTGGGCAATAAACTTATTGTCCACAAACTTCGTGTTAGGATATAACTCTTTTCGTAGGTGCCAATTTGCTTTGCCGTCAATGCGCTTTTGTGCATACTCTGTCAATGCTATCATCAGCATTAAAATACGCCTTTGAAAGACTAAAGAATAACTCTTTCTCCGCTGAGTCTAGATTTTTGCTGCCATTCTGATAATAGGCATATACTATCTGTATAATCTTAAGACGAATAAGAACTCTGTTGATCATAATTCAAATTAATACTGTTGTTATCGAACTGCAAAAGTAGATATTTTTAGCGAGTTTCCACTAATAAATCACATTTTTAATGCAGTATTTCATTCTCTGCGCTTTTTCTTTGACAGTTTAAAAAAAATATCCAATTTTGAAGCCGATTATAAACAGATCGTAAGACATGGAAGATTTAAAAAAGAAAATGAGCGCAGACATGAATGACAAGGAGATCGTATTCTCCAAGTCTATCAAGGCAGGTAAACGCATCTACTACCTCGACGTAAAAAAGAATCGTAAAGATGAGATGTTCCTGGCTATTACAGAGAGCAAAAAAGTGATAACGGGAGAAGGCGATGATTCTCAAGTTAGTTTCGAGAAGCACAAAATCTTCTTATATCAAGGAAGACTTCCAAAAGTTTATGGATGGACTCGAAGAAGCATCAACTTTATGAGCCAGGCCCCATGAACAATACATCGCCCGCCTGAACCAGAAGCGATGGAAAAGGGAGCAAAAAGCCGAAGAAGCCAAAGAAACAATTTAGAGCGAAATCAAGATTGACATCGATTTTTAAGAAAGTAAATCTTTGATTATTCAAAAAAAAGATGTACTTTTGCACCGCTTTTTTGCACATCGTGTGATAATCCACATCGTGTGATGGTGAATTAAGCAAACTAACTTAATTTAGAGTAACACAAATTTTTTTAAAGAAATGAAATCAATTGAAGTAAAAGGAACTGCAAGAACTATTGCAGAACGCTCTTCAGAACAAGCAAGAGCTTTGAAAGAAATCCGTAACAACGGTGGTGTACCTTGCGTACTTTACGGTGGTGAAGAAGTAGTTCACTTCACAGTAACCAACGAAGGTCTTCGTAATCTGGTTTATACTCCGCACATCTACGTAGTAGACCTGGATATCGATGGTAAAAAAGTAAACGCTATCCTGAAAGACATTCAGTTCCACCCGGTAAAAGATACTATCCTACACGTTGACTTCTATCAGATTGACGAAGCCAAACCTATCGTAATGGAAGTTCCTGTACAGTTGGAAGGTCTTGCAGAAGGTGTTAAGGCCGGTGGTAAATTGGCATTGCAGATGCGTAAGCTCAAAGTGAAAGCTCTGTACAATGTAATTCCTGAAAAACTTGACTGTTAACGTTTCTCACCTGGGACTGGGTAAGACTGTTAAAGTTGGCGAACTGAGCTTCGAAGGTCTTGAACTGATCAATGCTAAAGAAGCCGTTGTATGTGCTGTTAAGTTGACTCGTGCAGCAAGAGGTGCAGCAGCAGCCGCTGGCAAGTAATCTGAGATTATCCCTGTAAAAAGAGATATACTGCAAACGCAGATTAATGCAGATTAAAGCAGATATTCAGTCTGCATTAATTTGTATTAATCTGCGTTTCTCTTTCTATATTAACGAACTGTTTTACCGAAAAGCAATGATAAAATATTTAATTGTCGGATTGGGAAATATTGGCCCTGAGTATCACGAAACCCGGCATAATATCGGATTCATGACGGTAGAAGCATTGGCCAGAACCAATAATGCGCCTCCTTTCATCGACGGACGCTATGGATTCACCACCAGCTTCTCTGTCAAAGGACGACAGTTGACACTACTTAAACCGTCGACTTTTATGAACCTGAGCGGATTGACTGTCCGTTACTGGATGCAGAAAGAAAACATTCCATTGGAGAACGTATTGATTGTAGTGGATGACTTGGCTCTTCCCTTCGGTACGTTACGCTTGAAAGGCAAAGGAAGTGATGCCGGACATAATGGATTGAAGCATATCGCCGCCACCTTAGGTACTCAAAACTATGCCCGTCTGCGTTTTGGCATCGGAAACGATTTTCCACGCGGCGGACAGATTGATTATGTACTCGGACACTTCACCGATGAAGACTGGAAAACCATGAGCGAAAGACTGGAAACGGCAGGAGAGATTATCAAGAGTTTCTGCCTGGCCGGCATCGACATCACGATGAACCAGTTCAACAAGAAATGAAGATAGTGGTTAATGATTAGTGATTAAAGATTAGCCTGTTAATCGCTTACCAACCACTACCCGTTAATCACTTATCACTAAATAACTAATCATTAATAAAAAAATGGGAAGCAAGAATAGATAAATGGATGTGGGCTGTCCGCATCTTCAAAACACGCACGATTGCAGCAGAAGCTTGCAAGAAAGGACGTGTCACCATAAATGGTTCCCTGGTCAAAGCAGCCCGCATGGTGAAACCGGGGGATGTCATTCAAGTGAAAAAGCCTCCCATCACCTACTCCTTCAAAGTATTGCAAGCGATAGAAAAGCGTATAGGCGCAAAGCTTGTACCGGAAATGATGGAAAATGTGACTACTCCCGACCAGTACGAACTATTGGAGATGAGCAAAATCAGCGGATTCATAGACCGTGCACGTGGAACCGGACGTCCTACCAAAAAAGACCGTCGGGAATTGGAAGAGTTTACCACTCCTGAATTTTTGGATGATTTTGACTTTGATTTCGATTTTGATAGTGAAGAATAGCAAATGGGAATCTAATTTAGACATAAGAGCAAAAGAACATAAAGGCTGCGCTTAGAAAATTATTTCTACACAAAATTGTGGACAGTGTCTTCTACTGTTCATTAAACTACTGCAGTTTCATCTTTTGTTCCTATGTCTAAAAAGAAATTTATTATTCTGTCATCAAACAAAGTATCATTTACAGATACACTTTTACAGCATCAATCAACTCCTGATACTCTTCATCCGTCAAGTAGACTTTCCCCGGATTCATTTGGAATATGCCGCCATAATCAGGACCATCCACATATTTCGGTGCTAAGTGAAAATGCAAATGAGACAGTTTATCAGAATAAGCGCCATAATTTATCTTCTCCGGCTGGAAAGCCTTTTGCATGGCACGTGTAACACGTGCTACATCAGCCATAAAAGCATTACGGTCTTCATCACTCAATTCATTCAAATCATTCACATGATCCTTGTATGCAACAAGGCAACGCCCACGATATGTTTGTTCCTTAAACAGGAATACACGTGACACACTCAACTGCGCAATCTCAATCATCAGATTATGCAGCGTCTCATTATTCTGGCAATACAGACATTCTTTCGGATCGCTCTTCATGATATTATTATTTTAAGTTTTTACCGGCACAAAAATAAGGATTCCATTCTTATCCCACTTGTACTTTTTCGTTTTTTTGATTGACTAATTGGTACACATTCTCTTTTTCTTTTTACTACCCAAACCACGTCACCTTCTTTGAGCGGTGCATTTACATCGGGAACCATCAATGTCCCGTCTTCACTTTCCACCCCAGCTATCATGCAATGATATTTATCCCGGATACCCGATTCACGAATAGTCTTACCCCAAAAAACAGAATCACTATCAATGATAAACTGCTTCAGAGCCATCTCACTCTTTTCATATACCTCCCAGTCTATCTTCGCCCCATTCTGCATCGCTTCATTGAATACATTCAATTGTTCATCCGTTCCTATCACCTGTATCTTATCCATCGGAAACAGACGTACAGAACCACCCGGAATATTTATCCGTCTTTTTCCCCGAAGAATGGAAGCGACATGAACGCCAAACTTCTTTCCCAGATTCAATTCCAACAATGTCTTACCCGCCCAGTTGGATTCTCCCGGAATTTCCATATCCGCAAGATGCAGGTCATGCGACAATAAACGTCCGGCGTATTCCGGCTTTTTCTCTCCCAGATATTCCGCACGTACATCTCTGGAACGAAGATTCTGAAAAAAACGACGCTCAATCAATATGGATTGCTTTTTCAAGCGGCGCGACCATACCATCAACAGCACAACAAGCACAGCAACTCCGATAACCAACCCGATAGACGCCTTGAACAAGCCGGAAATAACAAAAATGACAAAGAGCGCCGCTATCATAATACGGATAACGATTGTCGACACCAAAGGAGCACGATTAGCCCGGCTATCATGCCACAAAGTCATAAACTCCGCCGAATGATTTTTCTTCACCATAATAGCCCGTAAGAAAGGAGCAATACAAAGAATGATAAACACTGCTCCAAGCAACGACGCCCAAAAATGCGGCAGATTCTCCCTAAAGAAAGGTACGACAAAGCGGAAAGAAAGCGCGATAATCGATATACTGACAATAGAATAAACCACCGTAATGCGCACCATCGCCAATATCAGCTTCTTCCACAAATTCTCATGGTTGAGCGCAGTCTGCGACCCGGAAGAGTAGCGCATCAGAAGTTTCCGCCACGAAGCGGGAAGATGGGCATCCACAAAAGAAGAAGCGGGTTCGGCAAGGCGAATCATATAAGGAGTAAGAAAAGTAGTAATGACGGAAACCGCCACCACTATCGGATACAGAAAATCGCTTGTCACATGCAAAGAGACTCCCAAAGATGCTATAATAAAGGCGAACTCACCAATCTGCGTCAAACTAAATCCGCACTGCATAGCTGTCTTCAAAGGTTTTCCGGAAAGTATCACTCCAAAAGTGCCGAAGACAGACTGTCCCAAAATGACAGCCAAAGTAATGACAATAATAGGTACGGCATATTCTATAATCATTGCAGGATCGACCATCATGCCCACCGACACGAAAAAGATAGCTCCAAACAAGTCTTTCACTGGTTTCACCAACCGGTCTATGGATTCCGCTTCAATTGTTTCTGCCAGGATAGAACCCATGATAAATGCGCCGAATGCAGCAGAGAATCCTGTATTGGCAGCCATCACCACCATACCGAAGCAAAGTGCCAGCGATACGATAAGCAAAGTCTCTTCCCCCATCAACTTGCGGCAACGTTTCAAAAATTCCGGAATCAGATAGATACCGACCACAAACCACAAGATAAGGAAGAATACTAATTTGCCGATACTCTCCAACATCTCCGTACCTTCAAAATTGTGGCTCACCGCCATAGTAGAAAGCATCACCATCAACACAATAGCGAGAATATCCTCCAAAATCAGGATACTCAGTACCAACCCGGTAAATTGCTTTTTCCTTAATCCAAGATCATCGAACGCCTTATAAATTATCGTAGTAGAAGACATCGCAATCATACCTCCCAGGAACAAACTATCCATCCGATGCCATCCGAAGCCCATACCTACGCCTATTCCCAGCAAAATCATACAGAAGATTATAGTACAGGCAGCAATAATAGCAGAACCGCCCACTTTGACAATCTTCTTAAAGCTAAATTCCAGTCCAAGAGCAAACAGCAGAAAGATGACACCTATATCCGCCCATGTTTTGATATTCGCGGCATCCATTACAGAAGGTGTATAAGGCATATGCGGACTTGCCAGAAAACCGGCAACGACATATCCCAAAACTAGAGGTTGCTTCAACTTCTTAAACAATAAAGTCATAATACCTGCACATATCAGTATCAGTGCAAGGTCGGCTATAAGAGTAGGTAATTGAGACATTATTTCATCGTATTTGATGACAAAATTATAATAAATCTACGGTATAAACAACATATTAACGGATATGTTTTATAATAGCCGGCATAAAATCAACCAGCCCCGGATAAGTTCCGACCTTATCCGGGGCTGAATCAAACAAGATGAATTCAAATCTTATTTTCTGAAAGGTGGTTTTACTATTACTGCTTTTAATTTCCGTCCGCGCATGTCAATACAGATTTCCATACCCGGCTTGCTATATTCAGGCTTCACATATCCCATACCGATACCGATTTTGCGGATAGGCGACATAGTCCCCGAAGTCACTACTCCAATCTTATCCCCTTCCGGATTTACGAGTTCATAGCCATGACGAGGAATTCCCCGGTCAATCATTTCAAAACCGACCAACTTGCGGGTAGTTCCCTCCGCTTTCTGTTTCTCCAGCATGGGGCGGTTGATAAAATCCTTACCTTCTACAAACTTGGTAATCCATCCCAATCCGGCTTCTATCGGAGAAGTCGTGTCATCCAAATCATTACCGTACAGGCAGAATCCCATTTCCAATCGGAGTGTATCACGAGCCCCCAAGCCGATAGGCTTGATACCAAACTCTTCCCCCGCTTCGAAAACAGCCTTCCAGATAGTGTCGGCAGCATCCGGATAGAAATAAAGTTCGAAACCACCTGCCCCTGTATACCCCGTATTGGAGATAATAACATTCTCTACGCCCGCAAACTTCCCTACTTTAAACGTATAATACGGAATAGCGAACAAATCAATATCCGTCAATTTCTGCAAAGCAAGAATTGCTTTCGGACCTTGCACGGCAAGCTGACCGATATTATCAGAAGAGTTTTCCAGCTCCGCACCTTCCGTATTATGGGAAACGCACCAGTTCCAGTCTTTTTCCATATTGGCAGCGTTGACTACCAACATGTATTTTTCCGGCTCGTACTGATACACCAGCAAATCATCTACAATACCTCCCTCTTCATTGGGAAAACAAGTATATTGTATCTTGCCCGGAGTAAGCGCCGCCACATTATTAGAAGTCACTTTTTGAAGAAAGGCCAATGCATTCGGACCTTTCACCCAAAATTCTCCCATATGGGACACATCAAACACACCGACATTCTGGCAAACCGTGAGATGTTCGTCAATGATGCCGGAGTATTCAATAGGCATATTATAACCTGCAAATTCATGCATTTTAGCACCGAGTGCTATGTGCTTCTCTGTAAACGGAGTGGTTTTCATATTCTTTTTAAGTATTAAGTTTTAAGTATTAGCGATACCTGACTACGAAATCTTATCTGGAAGCCACCAGTTCGGCAATCTTCACAATGACTTTCATAGCCTTTTCCATATTCTGAACAGGAACGAATTCATAACGTCCGTGGAAATTCAACCCACCGGCAAAGATATTCGGACAAGGCAACCCTTTGAAAGAAAGTTGCGCACCGTCCGTACCACCACGAATCGGTTTCACGTTCGGCTTCACGCCAACAGCTTCCATTGCGGCAAAAGCAGTATCGATGATATGCATTACCGGTTCTATCTTCTCACGCATATTATAATATTGGTCGCGCAGTTCGAGAGTTACCGTACCTGCCCCATATTCCGCATTCATCTGAGCAACCAGACGTTCCATTTCTTTCTTACGGTCTTCAAATTTTGCACGGTCATGGTCGCGGATGATATAAGAAACAGTTCTTTGCTCCACTTCACCCTGGATACCTATCAGATGATAAAAACCTTCATATCCGGTAGTATGTTCCGGTCTTTCCTGTGCAGGCAGCATAGTGATAAACCGATTGGCAAGATAGATAGAATTAATCATCTTGTCCTTGGCATATCCTGGATGCACATTACGTCCCTTAAAGGTAATCTTAGCGGCAGCAGCATTGAAGTTTTCAAACTCCAGCTCCCCTACTTCACCACCATCCATTGTATATCCCCACTCACAGCCGAATTTCTCTACATCGAACTTATGAGCACCCTCACCGATTTCTTCGTCCGGATTGAAACCGATACGGATCTTTCCATGTTTGATTTCGGGATGTTCCTTCAGATAAACCACTGCCGATATGATTTCTGCAATACCTGCTTTATCGTCAGCGCCAAGCAAAGTCTTTCCGTTGGTAACAATCAAATCTTCCCCCTTATGCTCCAGCAATTCCGGAAATTGTACAGGAGAAAGGATTATATTCTCTTCAGCACAAAGCACGATATCCGAACCGTCGTACTTTTCGACAATGCGCGGAGTTACATCCTTACCGCTCATATCGGGACTAGTATCCATATGAGCGATAAATCCGACAGTCGGCACTTCCTTATCTATATTGGCGGGAAGCGTGGCAAAAAGATAGCCATGCTCATCCAAAGTAATATCTTCCAATCCCAAAGATTCCAGTTCCGCTTTCAGATATTCGGCGAATATCATCTGTTTCGGAGTACTGGGAGTAAGCCCTGTCGATTCGTCAGATTGCGTATCGAAGCTTACGTACTTTAAAAATCTGTCTACTAAAGTCATTTCTATTTACGATTTAACGATTTACTACTTACTATTTGATAGTTTACAATGCCGTAAAGGTAAAAAAAGAGCCGTGAATTACAAAGCAATTCACGGCTCTTTTTTATTGTATAATCTTTTTTAAAAGTGGCTACTGCCATCAAAGCAATGTGTACACACTTTACATTTGGGCAATCCGATAGCTTCAATCAGTGTTTCCAGCGTATTGAACTTCAAAGAAGACAGGCCGAAACGTTCGGCAATGATACTGACCATCTTTTCATATTCGGGAGAACCGGTAGTGGCATATTTCTCCAAATTCTTATTTTCATCACCTTCCAGTTCCTTGATAATGCGACGGGTTATCAATTCCAGCGCATTCTTGGAAGCAGAGAATCCCACAAACGGGCAAGCATAAATCAACGGTGGACAAGCGATACGCATATGCACCTCTTTTGCTCCATAATCATACAAAATCTTCACATTGTCACGTAGCTGCGTACCACGGACGATTGAATCGTCACAGAACAACAGACGTTTTCCCTGAAGCATCGCACGGTTCGGAATCAATTTCATCTTAGCGACCAGCGAACGCATTTCCTGGTTGCTGGGTGTAAAACTGCGAGGCCATGTCGGTGTATATTTGGAGATGGCACGGTGATAGGGAACTCCCTTACCTTCCGCATATCCTAAAGCCATACCTACTCCCGAATCAGGGATACCACAGGCGCAATCAACTTCCGACTTATCCGTCTGCCCCATCTTCAATCCGCTTGTGAAACGGACTTCTTCTACATTCTTGCCCTCATAGCAAGAAGTCGGGAAACCGTAATATACCCATAGGAACGAACAAATCTGCATATCCTCATTCGGTTCACGAAGCTGCTCGATATGATCGTCATACATACGGACTATTTCACCGGGACCTAAATACTTCTCAATCTCATAATCCAAATTCGGGAAACTGGATGATTCGCTCGTTGCCGCATAAGCACCGTCCTTCTTACCGATTACAATGGGAGTACGTCCCCATTGGTCACGTGCGGCAATGATACTTCCGTCTTCCGTCAGAATAAGCATGGAACAAGAACCTTTGATGTGCTTGAACACATTTTCGATGCCTTCAACAAAGTTTCTGCCTTGTATAAGAAGCAATGCGATAAGTTCCGTTTGATTGGTGCTGCTCGAACTAAGTTCGGCGAAGTGCATATTCTGATTGAGGAGTTCGTCTTCCAGTTGCTGGATATTGACTATTTTTGCGACGGTGATAATGGCGAAGCGCCCGAGGTGAGAGTTGATAATAATAGGTTGTGCATCTGTGTCACTGATGATGCCGATGCCGGCGTTTCCTTTAAACTTGTCCAGTTCTCCTTCGAACTTGGTTCGGAAGTAAGTACTTTCCAAATTGTGAATGGAACGGATAAACCCTTTTTCCTTACTATATGTAGCGAGTCCGCCCCGCTTCGTACCCAGATGTGAGTTATAATCTGTGCCGTAGAATAAATCAGTCACGCAACTAGTTTTCGAGAAAAAAACCTCCCATGTCGTTCTCTTTATTGATGATGTTTTAAAAAAGATGCGCAAAAGTACAAAAAAGAATCCGTCTGATAAAAAAAGAGCCCCGCAAAGTTTTAGATTTCTTCGCGGGACAACAACTAATTTTTATTAAAAAAGGTGGTTTCGAAAAACAATCCTCTTACCTGAATCTTATTTCCATTTCTTTATTATCCTCTTGTCGCCCGGAGTTGTCCCAATCAAACTCAATGCAAATCCACCGCTACGGGCGAGTTTCGCGAATATTCGGTTTCCCGCGGTTACAATTCCTCTCTTTATTTGATAAAAAGTCGGATTCCTTTCATAGCCAGCATCTTTACCATCTTCATAAAGTGTAGCCACATACTGTTTCCCCGGTTCGAGGAAGTCGAGTACAAAAGTAGAAGTTTTAGTGTCTGCCAAAGCAAGTCCATTCATTAACCCCGGATCATTTTTCATTTCCAGTCCCAGTGAAGAAAAAAATATAGTAGTCTTGTCGAATAAAGCAGAATAATTACATTCACATATCACTGTTTCTTCTTATATTTGCGAGTAATTACTTATTTTCTAAAAATAGCACATTTTATATTATTCAAGTTATGGCACAACACCTTAAATCCACCCTCTTATTCGTATTCACACTGTCCGCTTGTCATATATCCGCCCAGTCCTTACGAAAATTAATGGAACAACCATTCGGAATCATCGAATCAAAATGGGAAACAAATGTACAAGGCGGCAGGGAACTCAATTACTATAACAAAGATTATTGCGACTATTATCTATATCGCATGAACGACCGTTCCTACAATCTGACTCCCGGGAAAAATACAATATTCAAAATAGAAAAAAACACACCGTTCGAGAATCCGTTCAAAAGTTCATCCACTTACAGATACTATCGCGGCAAGTTCCCCAAAGATTTCCAAATCAACACTCCTTATGCCCTCCCCGTGAAGGACGGACAAAAGACAGGTTGGCAAACCGACCCGCGAGAACCTCTAAAAACACTCAACTTCCGTATAAAAGAAGGCGATACCATTTATGCAACCCGCAGCGGAATAGCCTGTACGACAGCCAATCCACGGCAACTGCTAATCTATCATCCCGACCAGACGATTGCGGCTTATCTCGTGATGAACGAAAATTTCATTCAACCGGGCGAGGAAGTACAAGTAGGACAACCCGTCGGAAAAGCCGGATCTTCGAGAGTTTCCATCTCATTTTTCTTTTTGGATGAGAACAAGTTCAAAGGCGTAGAATCCTCGGGGTATCCTTACTCCCACTTTGCTCCGGTATTCCGTACAACAGAAGGAGACATCAAGCTCAAAGAAAAGACAATCTATCAGGCTGTCATCGACGATGAACTTATCACACAGGATATGACCAAACGCGACAAAAAGAAATATATGAAACATAAAAACCAGAAATAACAGCAACATTATCATGCGCACACTTTCTCTTCTCTTTTCTTTTTTGCTCTTTTGCAGTTTGCTCGATGCACAGACTGTACAAATTGAATATGCCGGCGACCCGCTTCCCGAGAAAGACCGGCGGAATATCGAGCAATTCATCAGTTATGAAGTCAATTTCTACACACAATTCGGACTGCCCGATACGCTGACCCTTCAACTGCATGTATTCGAGGATAAAAAAGAGGCTATGGAGTATCTTGAAAGCGTAAACATATCCCTGCCATTCAAAGCGGCAGGCATATATTCGCCCAAACTGCAGAAGGCAATCATACTGGGACGGGAGAAAGGACGGGAAAGAAGCCTTGCCATTATTTATCACGAACTTAGCCACCACTTTGTCCGGCAAATTCTTGGCAGATTTCCTCCCAGTTGGCTCAACGAAGGACTGTCAGAATACTTCGAGCATTGCAAGATAACGAAGAAGGGTCTCCGCCACACCTTCACCGAATATGAGCAAGGGAGAATCCGCACGATGTATATGTTGGGAGAAATCGATCTCCCTACATTTATGAATAGCGGATACGGCAAGTTTATGAAACGGCAGGCAACCGACGAGCAATATTCATATATTCTCGCACACGCACTTGTCACATTCTGGATAGAAACAGTCCCCAGAGATATATTGAAGAAGCTCATCGCTTCCCTGCAAAACAAAAACGACCTGTCGACTGTTTCCGAACAGATAGACTACGTCTACCCCGGCGGCTTCCGGCAATTCGAAAAAGATTTTGAAGCGGCCTACAAATAATGCAAATGTTAAAACCAAATGAGTAAAGAAATCATCTATATCTTTATCGGCGGCGGCACCGGCAGCGCGTTGCGCTATTGCGTCCAGTTGTTTATGCACGAGCGGATTGTGCCTTATCATTTCCCATGGGCGACGTTCACCGTCAATCTTCTCGGCAGTTTTCTTATCGGCCTGTTTTATGCACTTTCGGAACGGTTTCACCTTCCTTTCGAAGTACGCCTGTTCTTGACAACGGGACTGTGCGGTGGCTTTACTACCTTCTCTACGTTCTCCAGTGACGGCATAGGTCTGCTGAAAGGAGAATTTTACGGGACATTCATTCTATATACCTTATTAAGTATAGGAATAGGGCTGGCTGCCGCACTGGGTGGCGGATATATGGGAAAGCAAATTTAAATATCCGAATATAAAAGCTATCTTTGCGGCATGATAAAAAGAAACTCTGCAAAACCCGTCCGCGTAGTCCCTCCCATGATGGAAGAACAGGAAATCAGTATGCGCACCTTAGAGGAATGGCTCGACAGAGAAGAAACAGTATCCCATCTTCTGTTCCGTAAAGGAAGAGAGGAAGGTATAGACAAATCTTACAAGAGCTTCAAGAACTGCACATTTCAGCATCAGACATTCAGCGAGTGCAAGTTCCGCTCTTCCCAACTGACCGATGTGCGTTTCGAGAATTGCGATTTATCAAACATATCCTTTTCCGGAAGCGCTCTTTACCGGGTAGAGTTTGTCTCTTGCAAACTATTAGGAACCAATTTGTCCGAGACAACCATGAACCACGTCCTGCTGCACGACTGTAATGCAGGATATATCAACCTCACCATGAGCAAAATGAATCAGGTACGCTTTGCACACAGCCTGCTTCGGAACGGGAGTCTGAACGACTGCCGCTTTTCATCAGTAGCTTTTGACAATTGCGACCTGATGGAAGCTGACTTTTCGCACGCTCCGCTTCGCGGAATAGACTTGCGCACTTCCCGTATCAGTGGAATCACGCTCAATATCAGCGACCTGAAAGGAGCTGTCATCACCTCCATGCAAGCAATGGATCTGCTTCCACTGCTAGGTGTTATTATCGAAGATTAAAATCCTGCCAAATTCGTTTCATTATACTCAAACAAAAAGCATCGTCCCGTTGTTATATAATAAGGTCGGACTAACGACATATAGGGAACAGGTATAAAAAGAATACCTATTTATAGTGATTTTCCACTCGCCGTCAAGTCCGTACTTTTGCAGAAATCTTATTCAAAAACAATAGAAACGATGAAAATTGAAAAAATTGTAGCTCGAGAAATTCTCGATTCAAGAGGTAACCCCACAGTAGAAGTTGACGTAGTATTGGAATCAGGCATCATGGGACGCGCATCAGTGCCGTCGGGTGCTTCCACAGGTGAACACGAAGCATTGGAGCTTCGCGACGGTGACAAACAACGCTATGGTGGAAAAGGTGTACAAAAAGCGGTTGACAATGTAAATAAAATCATTGCTCCGAAGTTGGTCGGAATGTCTTCACTCAATCAGAGAGGAATCGACTACGCAATGTTGGCACTGGATGGCACTAAGACTAAATCAAACTTAGGCGCCAACGCTATCCTCGGCGTATCTCTTGCCGTAGCCAAAGCTGCCGCCAATTATCTGGATCTTCCTTTATACCGCTATATCGGTGGAACAAATACCTATGTAATGCCCGTACCGATGATGAACATTATCAACGGCGGTTCACATAGCGATGCTCCTATCGCATTCCAGGAATTTATGATTCGCCCGGTAGGTGCTCCTTCTTTCAGAGAAGGTTTGCGTATGGGCGCTGAAGTATTCCATGCATTGAAGAAAGTTCTGAAAGACCGTGGCCTTAGCACTGCCGTAGGTGACGAAGGTGGTTTCGCTCCTAACTTGGAAGGTACGGAAGAAGCCCTGAACTCTATCCTTGCCGCTATCAAAGCAGCAGGTTACGAACCGGGCAAAGACGTAATGATCGGTATGGACTGCGCTTCTTCCGAATTCTACCACGACGGTATTTACGACTACACCAAATTTGAAGGCGAGAAAGGCAAGAAACGTACCGCCGAAGAGCAAATCAACTACTTGGAAGAACTAATCAACAAATATCCTATCGACTCTATCGAAGACGGTATGAGCGAAAACGACTGGGACGGCTGGAAAAAACTGACCGAACGCATCGGCAACCGCTGCCAGTTGGTAGGTGACGACCTGTTCGTGACAAACGTCGATTTCCTTGCAATGGGTATCGAAAAAGGTTGTGCCAACTCTATCCTGATTAAAGTAAACCAGATCGGTTCACTGACAGAAACCTTGAATGCTATCGAAATGGCTCACCGCCACGGCTATACTACCGTTACTTCCCACCGTTCCGGTGAAACGGAAGACGCTACTATCGCCGACATCGCAGTAGCTACCAACAGCGGACAAATCAAGACTGGTTCTTTGAGCCGTTCTGATCGTATGGCTAAATATAATCAGTTGCTTCGTATTGAAGAAGAATTGGGAGATTTGGCTGTATATGGATATAAGAGAATTAAGTAAATAGATTCTTATAATAAAGATAAGAGAGGGTGGATTCACTGTAATCCATCCTCTCTTTTCTTGCAAAATTATTTCTCTACTTATTTGATAGATTTGAAAAAATAATAACTACATTTGCAACGTCTAATATATTTTGGCGGCGGGGGAACCTGCCTATTGTTGCAGCGGCATTTTATGCTCGTATGTAATTTCCTATATGGCGGTTTCGTACCCCCATAGGGAGTGTTAATGCACCTCTAAACCTGCCGCCGTGTATGTTAGACAATGGGATAGGCGAAACCGCTTTCTTTTAGCTCTTCCACTCTCCCTCAATCTATTATTCATCTTTTAAATTTTAGGATTATGAAAAACAGTCAAACAAAAAACGTTCAGGAAGAGACATCAGGAATCATGAACCAGTACATCTTGTCCCAATTCTGTTCTGAAAAAGAAATGAAAACGTATTATTTACAAATGTCTACAATGATACGTTCAACAGGTAGTCACCTCTCTATTGATAAGGAGTACACTATCTTAAAGAAGCTATGCAGCAAACTTAAACAATATTACAGTTTTATCCAAACGCTAGGCGACCACGAATGGGACAAAGGAATATCGGATATCCAAAAAGCCTTAGGCATTTATCTAATGCAAAACGATATAGACAGCAAAGTACGCAAACAAACCAATCAGGAAATTGCCGCTCAACTACAATTCATTATTTTTCTATCCAGCAATAGCAATATTATCAAGCAAATTCAAGGAATACTGCATCAGCATTTATCCAATGTGACGCATTTACTTAAATCCTATCCAGCACATTCATGTAATCCGGAAGAATAGCGGACACCTGAATGTATAAGTAAAATAAGAAAGAAAATAATCACTTATAAAAGAGGATGTATTGTCATCCTCTTTATAACATAACGTTTTTAAAATCTTCGACTAATCCTCAACTAAGCCTGTGCATTCGGAACCGCACGTTTTAATACATCCTTCAATGTTTCGATCAATTCTATCCTTCTCATATTCTTCACTTAAATGAGTTTGTTTCATAGAAAGTAACAAATAAAAATCAACATTTCCTAATTAAAGAAACAACATTCCTTCACTACAGCCTAATCATACACGACATCCTAAGAGACAAGCCATAGAGTCTCATATTTTTTCGTATATTTGATAATCCGTAAACGACCGGAAGTCTTTTATTACGTATCATATTATATACAAGGATAAATAATGATGAATCAGGAAGAAATACAGAAGTTGGTAGACCGGAGTCGACAGGACGATAAAGAAGCATTTGGTCGTTTGGTTTCCGAATTCCAGTCATTAGTATTCCGGCTTTCTTTCCGGTTACTTTGCGATGAGGATGAAGCAAAAGATATAACGCAGGAAACATTTATCAAAGTCTGGCTATCACTGAAATCATATGATAGAGAAAAGCGCTTTTCTACCTGGCTTTATAAAATCACCTGCAATGCTTGTCACGACCGTTTACGTTCATTAAGCCATTCACCTTTGGACAAAGAATCTTCTTTTTCTGATTCAGCAAATATTCCTTCAAACGACAATATTGAAATATCACTCGCCAACAAACAGTTGAAAGAATTGATATTGCGCTATACTGACGAACTGCCCGCACAACAGAAAGTAGTTTTCATGCTTCGGGATGTCGAAGAGCTGGAAGTGACGGAAGTTCAGAGTATCACAGGATTATCCCCGGAAAAGATAAAGAGTACCTTGTATCTGGCACGGAAGAATATACGTAATAAAATGAATCAAATAGACCCTGACTTATGAAACAAGAAGATAAACAATATGAAAAATGGCTGTCCGAACTCAAAAACAAACAGCCAATATTGAAGAACCCGGAAGAGTTGACAACAGCTATTCTGAATAGCATCTCTCCATCCCCGTCCCGTTCAAACCCCGGAAGGAAAAGTTTCTGATTGGCGCCTGGCTGTCAGGACTTGCTGCCGCAGTGTTGCTCCTACTGTTTATAAACGACGCCTATCTTTCTCCCATACCTCAACAAAATGAATATGGAGATTGGCAAAACAGTACTTCATTCTCATTACCGGAGAATTGGAAAGAGATGGGACTTCAGGAGAAAAATAATTATCTGTCCTCTCAATTCACGCGACATCGGCAACACCGGCAGACGCGCATTAACCAGTTAATCAAAGAAAACCGTTCTAAATAAATTAGGATATGAAAACTAATCATTTATTCATAGCAGCATTGTTGCTACTCGGTACAGTTTCTTGTGGCACCAATTACCGAATGACTTCGCAGATAGGAAGTGACGGAAGTATATACAGGGAAGTCTATGCGCGAGGTGATTCTGCTTTCATCGCAGGAGATAAGAATCACAATCCATATATGTTTCAAATAGATGCAGACTGGCAAATAGTAAAGCTGGACTCTGCCATCAAATTCGACTTCTGGGGGGAGAAAGAAAAACTGAACGTAAAAGTTTGCAGAAAACTACCGGTTGTAGATGGAGAATACTTTTCCGTCACAAAAGGAAAAAAATATATGTATCCCTTAGCCATACCCACAGAACGAGTGAAAAAAAACTTCAGGTGGTTTTATACCTATTATACATATACCGCCACCTACAAAGAACTTATGGATAAAGGGCCTGTCCCCCTCAGTAATTACATGAATAAAGAAGAGCAAATCATTTGGTTTTGCGGAGATAACAGTGCTTACAACGGGCTAAGTGGAATGGAACTGAAAGATAAACTGAACGGAATCGAAAGCAAATTCGGAGAATGGTATAGCCGTAGCCAATACGAAATCAACTGGGAAGTAATTCGTGATTTCATTTTGGCGCAGGGCGACACAACCAATATATACCGTTTGGACGAATCAAAAGAAGCAGTTTATAAAAACCACTTCTCCACCCAAGACACTTGGGGAGATGCCCAAATAGATGTTCTCTGTAATATTTTTGATAAAATCTACCAAACAAAATACTATTCAGAGCTTTATCTAAAGAATAAAGAAACCATGAATAATATGGGCGAGGAAAAAATCAAAATTGCCGAAGTGCTCTATAACTCCATACAATTTGAGTTGTCAATGCCCGGCATACTACTTTCTTCCAATGCAAGAACACTAAATAACAATTCAGCCATTTGGAAAATAGATGGTTTCCGGCTCCTGACAGACAATTACACCCTTCACGCAGAATCACGGGTTATCAATTATTGGGCATTCGGAGTTACATTACTAATCATTCTAACAATTTTAGGAGCCTTTGTAAAATTATACAGGTGTACTCGATAGGTAAAAAAATAGATAAAAAATTCACTATCAACAGCTTATACACTTCCAAAATACACAGTTCCGAACTGGTCATTTCGGAACTGTTTTCGATACTATGCGAATATATAAAAAAAGCATCCGGGCAAATACCTGAATGCTTTTCTTCTTCAATTTTGAGCCTCTTGTCGGATTCGAACCAACGACCCCGAGATTACAAATCACGTGCTCTGGCCAACTGAGCTAAAGAGGCGGGTGGGTAAGCTATCTATATCGCGCCGCTACAACCAACTACCTTTGCTGCGATCAAGCCCTGGAGGATTCGAAGGGAGCTGGCCGTATAGGACTTACCCGTTTTGCGGTTGCAAAGGTAGGCATTTTTATGGATTCTGCAATAGCTAAAGATAACTTTTTTCACACAGAACAACTAACCATCTACATTTCAAGCAATTAAAAGTATAAAAAAAAATCTCAGGCGGCAACTTCCCTTGCTTTATTAACTTTAACAACCATATTCCCTCTACCAACCGATATTATTTGTACCTTTGTGCGCAATTTAGAAATAAAGATGACAGAAAACAGAATCTATTTACAGAAATATGCCATGCACTTTGGCACGTATATGGGAGTCTATTGGATATTGAAATTCATACTATTTCCATTGGGATTTCGTATTCCTTTCTTTTCTTTCCTATTTATAATCCTGACATTAGCCGTACCATTCATCGGTTACCACTATACAAAAATGTATCGGGACAAAATATGCGGAGGAAGCATCCAGTTCTCACATGCCGTTCTCTTCAGCATCTTCATGTATATGTTCGCGTCCTTACTGGTAGCCGTGGCACACTATATCTATTTCCAGTTTATCGACCACGGATTTATCATTAATTCCTATACCCAGCTATGGGACGAATTGATGGCCAACACCCCCGCCTTGATAGAAAGCAAAGAGATTATAAAAGAAACGATAGACAGTGTCCGTTCACTCAATTCCATTAATATAACCATGCAGCTATTGTCATGGGATGTATTTTGGGGAAGTATCCTCGCCATCCCTACTGCATTGATGGTGATGAAAAGAGCCAAACCTGAGAACGACGAGCCTTCACAATCGTAACTTGTAATTCGTAATTTAGAAGTAAAAAGATGGATATATCAGTTGTAGTCCCATTATTCAATGAAGAAGAGTCACTACCCGAACTCTACGCTTGGATAGAACGGGTAATGCAAGCCAACGGATTCTCATTCGAAGTGATTTTCGTTAATGACGGAAGCACTGACCGCTCATGGGAAGTGATAGAAAGCTCAAAGCACAATCAGAACACGTAAAGGAATCAAATTCCGTCGCAACTATGGTAAATCTCCCGCACTCTACTGCGGATTTGCCGAAGCTCAGGGTGACGTAGTTATCACGATGGATGCAGACCTGCAGGACAGCCCGGACGAAATTCCAGAACTCTACCGGATGATAACCCAGGATGGTTATGATCTCGTATCCGGCTGGAAACAAAAGATATGACCCGCTATCAAAACGTTACCAACGAAGTTATTCAACGCAACCGCACGCAAAGTGTCGGGCATCAAAAACCTGCACGATTTTAACTGCGGACTGAAAGCATATCGCAAAGATGTCGTAAAACACATCGAAGTGTACGGTGAAATGCACCGTTACATCCCCTATCTGGCAAAGAATGCCGGATTCAAGAAAATCGGTGAAAAGGCTGTCCATCATCAGGCACGTAAGTTTGGCTCTACCAAATTCGGTGGCTGGAACCGTTTCTTCAACGGCTATCTGGACTTGATTTCCCTCTGGTTCCTTTCCAAGTTCGGAATCAAGCCGATGCATTTCTTCGGTTTATTAGGTTCGCTGATGTTCTTTATCGGATTCATATCAGTGGCCGTCGTAGGCGCCAGCAAGCTATATGCCATGTCCAATGGTCTGCCCTACCGACTGGTGACCGACTCTCCCTATTTTTATCTGTCACTCACGGCAATGATTATAGGTACGCAATTGTTCCTTGCCGGATTCCTTGGCGAACTAATCTCGCGCAACGCACCGGAACGGAACAACTATCAGATAGAAAAGAAAATTTGATTCACATTCAATAATTGACTATGAAGAATTTAGTTCGTATCTTTCTCCTATTGATAATCGTCGGTGCCGCCGTGGGCATCCACAGTTCGTGCTCGGACGAGAACGACTGTTCGCTGGCAGGACGTCCTATGATGTATTGCACGTTCAAAGTCCTCAATCCGGACGATAAGACCGAAGTATTAAATGATACGCTTGACTCGTTGACAATTAAGGCATTGGGGACAGACTCAATCATTCTCAACAACGAGAAGAAAGTACATAAGATAATGCTGCCATTACGCTACACAAGCGATTCTACCGTATTTATTTTCCAATATGACCCGGTACGTAGCCCCAATGATGTAGACACCTTATATATCGTACAACAAAATACCCCCTATTTCCAATCAATGGAATGTGGATATATGATGAAACAAAATATCCTCAGTGCCAAGTTCGGAAACAGAGCAGGTAGCTCGGAGAAAATAGACTCCATCTATTTTAGAAATAAAGAAGCCAATACTAATGAAATTGAGAATCTACAGATATTCTTTAAATATCGTGACCGTACACCGGATACGGCTGACTAGCCTTCTTCTGCTCTTTTGTATCGGGCTTCCGTTGTTGGCACAGCAGCAACGCCCTACCCATACACCCAAAAGAGAACAGAAAAAGAATAAGGTTGCCGAAGTAGATACCATTCCTTTTACAATGGTACGTACATCGGCGTGGACTTGTACGGCATAGGAAGCAAACTTCTGGGCGGTGACTTCATGAGTTCTGAAGTCAGCGTGGCAGTCAACCTCAAAAACAAGTTCATCCCTACTATTGAATTTGGTATGGGCGGAACGGATACATGGAGTGAAACTGGTATCCACTACAAAAGCAAAACTGCCCCATTCTTCCGGATCGGTGTGGACTACAACACCATGGCAAAGAAGAAAGAGAAAAACAGCTACCTATATGCAGGTATCCGTTACGCATTCAGCTCTTTCAAATATGACGTATCCACCATGCCCGCAGGCGACCCTATCTGGGGAGACGTTATAGGCAACCCCAGTCTGGAAGACGATTATTGGGGCGGAAGCGTACCTTTCAGCCATTTGGGAATGAAAGGTTCCGTGCAGTGGCTGGAAATCGTTTTAGGTGTCAAAGTGCGTATTTACAAGAACTTCAACATGGGCTGGTCGGTACGCATGAAATACAAGACAAGTGCCTCTACCGGAGAGTACGGCGACCCGTGGTATGTGCCCGGCTACGGAAAGTTTAAATCAAACAATATGGGAATCACTTATTCCCTCATTTATAAATTGCCTCTTTAAAATATAATGACAGGACTGGAGATTTGGTTGCTTGCAATAGGTTTGGCGATGGATTGTTTCGCCGTTTCGATTGCAAGTGGTATTATTTTGAAACGTACCCAATGGAAGCCTATGCTGGTCATGGCTTTTGCGTTCGGGCTTTTTCAAGCAATCATGCCTTTTATCGGATGGATGTTTGCCAAAAGTTTCAGCCATCTTATAGAAAGTGTAGACCATTGGATTGCTTTCGCAATTCTCGCCTTTCTTGGCGGCAGGATGATTTGGGAGTCTTTCAAGGAAGAAGAATGCTGCCAGTTATTCAATCCGACAAGCCTGAAAGTGGTATTCACTATGGCAGTAGCAACGAGTATCGACGCGCTGGCGGTGGGCATTTCGTTTGCCTTTCTAGGAGTTCAGAGCTATAATGAAATCCTGTCTCCTATCCTTATCATAGGATTTGTCTCATTCGTCCTGTCACTAATCGGACTTATCTTCGGTATTCAATGCGGCTGCGGACTGGCACGGAAATTGAAAGCGGAATTATGGGGTGGTATCATCCTGGTCATTATCGGAGCTAAAATATTAATCGAACATCTGTTTTTCCAATAAAACAAGTTTCTTCATCAAACAAAAAAGCGTATGAAAACAAAAAAAAGTTTCCTTTGGCTGGCATTCCTGATTCTGGCAAGCATCTGGATAATAGCCAAGCACAACCAGAAGGCCAACTACAACAGTATCAAAGGTCTGGTATTCGGAACTATATATAAAATCACCTACGAGCACGAGGGTGACTTAAAACCGGAAATCGAAGCCGAACTGCAACGTTTTGACTATTCCCTGTCGCCATTCAACGACAGTTCTGTCATTAGCCGTGTAAACCGTAACGAAGAATTGGTTACCGACAGCTTCTTTCAAAATTGCTTCAACCGTTCGATTGAAATATCACGCGAGACAAAAGGCGCTTTCGACATCACGATAGCTCCTCTTGCCAACGCTTGGGGATTTGGCTTCAAGAAAGGAACTTTCCCTGATTCATTAATGATAGACAGTCTGCTGCAAATCACCGGATATGAGAAGGTGAAATTGGAGAACGGTGAAGTTATCAAACAAGATCCACGTATCATGTTGAGCTGTAGCGCAGTAGCCAAAGGGTATTCGGTAGATGTAGTAGCACGCCTGCTCGACCGAAAAGGTATAAAAAACTATATGGTAGACATTGGCGGCGAGGTGGTAGTGAAAGGCAAAAACCCCACCAATGGCTTATGGCGCATTGGAATCAATAAACCCGTTGACGACTCACTGGCCGTAAACCAAGAACTACAAACAATACTCGAAATTTCAGACTTAGGCTTGGCTACTTCCGGCAACTATCGCAACTATTACTATAAAGACGGCAAGAAATATGCCCATACCATCGACCCGAGAACGGGCTATCCTGTACAACACAGCATCTTATCTTCTACTGTAATCGCCAAAGACTGCATGACTGCCGACGCCCTAGCTACCGCATTCATGGTGATGGGGCTGGAAGAAGCGGAGACTTTTTGCAAAGCAAACCCGGAGATTGACGCTTACTTTATTTACAGTGGAGAAAACGGAGAGTTCAAGACTTACTATACGGAAGGAATGAAAAAGTACATAGCGAAATAAAATGGTTCTTCGTCAAATTTGGTGGTAATCTCTTTTTTATTTCGATGGTTTTCCTCTTCTTCTTCCTTAATCCTATAAAAAGTTGTAGATATGTTTGCTTTTTAGTAACTTTAAAGACACCACATCATTAAGAGTTACCATGCAACAAAGCCATATCTACAACGTACAAATATACATCAAAAAAAGAAAATACTCCTACAAATAGGGGATTATTCCATGATTTCAGATTCAGTCTTGGCTACGATAATCTGCAACAAGATGGTATCTCTGAAGCTGTTGGCTCATTGAGGGTCTTTTTACATACGGCTGGCAAGGGGGCTTCCTGTCCTTATTGCGGACATTTCAGTCACCGGTTGCACAGTTACTACTCCCGTCATATTCAGGATCTTGAAGTTTACGGTCATAGTTTGGAGTTAGTCATCAAGGTTGGTAAATATTATTGTGACAATGTTTCTTGTCCGCAAAAATATTCTGCGAATCGTTGTCTTTCTGGCTCGTCGGTATGGTAGACGGAGCTATCTTGTTGAGGAACGCATCAGATCGATAAGCTTGGAACTTACTTCTCGAAAGGCCTCTTCTCTTTTGCAACTGTTCCATATAACGGCCAGTAGCTCTTCCTGCTTACGCATCCTACAACAGTACGGGCAACATAATCCTATGCATAATAAAAGTATTTATGTAGGTATTGATGATTTTGCCTATAAAAAAGGTAAGGATTATATGAGTGTGGTCGTAGACCAGATGACACACATGCCTATTGCTTTGTTAGAGGATAGAAGCGGGAAGCGCTTGATAACTGGCTCACCGGAATCCTCAGATACAATATATAACGAGAGACCGTGGAAGATGTTTCACAGAGGCTATAAACAGAATAATCCCTGGTGTTACACAAATCTGCGACCGGTTCCATCTAATCAAGAATATGACGGACACGATAATACCGGAAATAGAGAAAATGATTCGTCAGACCAAGAAAAAGCTCAAGTACAAATATCCTGACAGAGACACGGCTTCTTCGTTAATTCTTCAGGACATATTTAACATGGGAGATGTCCGACACAGAGAAAAATTGAAGATATACAGGGAAAGCCTGAACTTAAAAATGCAGGGGATGACCATTGAGCAGACAGCCACACATTTGGGCAAGAAAAGTCGCTACATTTATAAACTCATTCACAACAGGAGAATAGGGGCATACTTGAATGAGCAACAGAAGACAGCTCTTAAATATGTATCCGAACTGGCTACAATCATTAGTGCGGGCTGTATTACCCGAAAAATATTGGCACAAAAATGGGAGTAAAATCAGTGGCGCACTTATTGGAAGGATAACATCCAGCTTGCGAAAATGTATCAACAAAAGAGGAAGGAAGTCAAGGAGCATAATGAGAGCATTGAAAACGGAAGTAAAACACAGAGAGTTTCACAGAATCAGATACGCAAATACATTCTAAAGGGAAAATCGGATAATCCTAAACTAGCGGAACTGTATAAATCCTCACCACAGATTAAAGAACTCTTAAGCGTGTGTCAGAATTTCAGAGATATGATTAATGGGAATACTTATGATAAGGATATTAGAAAGTGGATTGAAAAGCGAAGGCAACACGGAATATGGCACTGACGAACTTTGCATATGGTATTGAAAAAGACTGGGAGGCAGTACAGGCAGCTATTGATATCCCCTTCAGTAACGGATTATTGGAGGGGACAGTGAATAAAATTAAAAAAAAGACAGATGTACAATAGGGCAGGTAAACTACTGAGAGCCAAGATTCTTTATTCACAATAGAAGAAGTACCACCAAATTTGACGAAGAACCAATAAAATCCGTTTCTTCTCTTTCATTCCTTTCACATGAGGATAAGTCTCAAGCTATCAACTATTTCGTGTGATTACTTAAAGATTAATGCCCTTTTCACATTCTTCACGACCGGTATCATCACAAAAACACCATTTATCGTGAAGGATGTGCCGCATCTCTCGACACCCCATAATAACCGGAGCAGGCACATACATCGGTTGAGTGCGAAGCCGATATTCACCAGTTTTCCTCTCCACGCAGACGAACCAAATGTGTTTTTGCCGTAGTACGAGCCAAGCCGCATATCTCTTGAAAGTCACAACGGGTCATCATCTGATGTCCGGCAAAATATTCTTTCAACAACATGTCAATCTCCACCTCCGAAACCTTCTCCGAATGGCGGACGTACTTGGACTGACTGGCACGGACGCCAACAAAATGTCCTTTCAGATTAGTGTCAGGACGGAAACGAACTGTTTTAAAAGTCACTTTATTGGTTTTGTGCGGAGTGCTGCGGGTCACTTTCCCCGTAGCCGCCAAAGTGGGATAAAAATAACCGATTCCCTCGATATGCACTTCTTTCCCCTCACTCAACGACTCGCCGAGAATCTTCGACAGGTTGTCGAGCACATTCTTCACATCACCCACAGTCAACGAACTGTAATCATGAATCCTGTAACAAAGTGTTTCCGTATCCACCTTACCATTCATAAAGATACGCGGATGCAACGCTGCCTCTTCTTCGTCCGAAGATGCATTAGGATTTTCATACCAATCAAATACAATAGCCATTACTTCTTTTCAATTTAAATGTGTAATTTCATCATAGACGACTGTAATCGGCTATTCGGACAACTGGAATCGGCTGTTCAGTCAACTATAGTCAGCCAACAAGACAACTTTAGTCGGCTTTCCTTAAACAAGCACTAAAGATACGACAAAGTAACGACATATCAGCATAAGAAAACTTGTTTTTCATTTCAGAAGAAAATAAACATTTTCTTAGTTAAATACTTGCAAACCCCATATCTCATGTTATACCTTAGCAGCATCAACCGGTCGAAAAACAACATTTATTCATTTAAAAAAGAAGAAAAATATGAAAACATTAGAATATAACTCAAAACGTTTGGCGAGAAGAATACGGGTATTGATGAAAGAATCGTCAAAGGTCGCTGTCCCGCTGAACGTTCCAGAAGACGAACCGCAAATGCAGGAAGCGCATGGGCTAGAAGAAAATAAGCAGGAAGTACAAAAACACCCCGTCCTTCTCACGCAACAAGTGATTGACTTTTTGAAAGCACGATATGACTTCCGTTACAACCTGCTGACCGAAGAAACTGAATTCCGGCCATCCGGTCAACGGGATGTCTCTTTTTGTCGCATAGACAGGCGGGAACTGAACTCTTTCTGCCTGGAAGCCCACAAAGAGGGCATCAACTGCTGGGACAAAGACCTTCAAAGATACATCTACTCCACCCAAGTGGAAAGCTACCACCCTTTCCGGCTCTACATGAACGAACTACCGATATGGGACGGAACGGATCGGTTAAAGCCTTTAGCGAAACGAGTATCCGACGCTCCGTTATGGATAAAAAGTTTCCATACCTGGATGCTCGGACTTGCCGCCCAATGGCTGGGAGTGAATCAGGCACAAGCCAACAGCGTAGCCCCGATACTTATCAGCGAAGAAGGGACGCCATAAATCCTTTCTTCGCTGATGCCGCCACAACTAGCCCGTTATTATTCTGACAATCTGAAACTCACCGCACAGGGCAATCCCGAACGTCTCCTTGCCGAGATGGGGTTGGTCAATATGGATGAATTTGACAAATACGGAGCACAAAAGATGCCGTTACTGAAAAATCTGATGCAAATGTCCAGCCTCAACATCTGCAAAGCCTATCAGAAAAATTTCCGGCCACTCCCCCGTATTGCCTCTTTCATCGGAACCAGCAACCGCACCGACCTGCTCCGCGACCCGACAGGCAGCCGCAGATTCTTCTGCATCGAAGCGGAACATGATATCGACTGTACTGGAATAGAACATTCACAAATCTATGCCCAACTGAAAGAGGAACTGCTTGCAGGCGCCCGCCACTGGTTCAGCAAAGAAGAAGAACACGCCCTGCAACGTCATAACAGCGCATATTATCATGTCAACCCCATAGAAGATATTGTGCGCAGCACATACGCGCCTGCCACGTTGGATGAACCGGATTGCTTGTCGCTCTCCGCCGCTATCATCCACCAGGAATTGAAAAAGAGATTTCCGGCTATATTGCGTAGCTGTACTCCTATCCAGTTGGCACAAGTTCTGACTTGCAGTATCAGCCGACAGCATACGAGATTGGGGAATGTGTATTTGGTGAAGAGGGTGAAGGATGTGAAAATAGTGCCGTTCATTCACAGGAAGTAGTTGTGAATGAACGGATAAGCTTTAGGTGAAGAGAGTGGAGAACGGTTTATAAAAATAAAGTACATTATTCAAGAACAAAAAAGTTTTAGGATCACCTCCGAGTATTTGGATATTATTCGTTATCTTTGGAAACTTTATTTCATTAATTAATATCATTTGAGATGATGAGAGAAGCCCAAATAGAAGAACTATTTATAAAAAAGTTAGAAGAACTCAAATACTCCTATCGCAGAGATATTCGCGACAGAAACTCTCTTGAACAAAACTTCCGAGAAAAGTTTGAGTCTCCAATCGGGTAAGGCTGACTGAAAACGAATTTGAACGGCTGAAAGCCGAAATTATAACACCTGATGTATTTGCTGCTTCAAAGTTGCTGCGTGAAAGGAATTATTTTCAACGTGAAGATGGCACTCCTCTACATTATACATTAGTGAACATAAAAGACTGGTGTAAGAATGAATATGAGGTTATCAACCAATTGAGAATAAATACAGGAAACAGTAACCATCGATATGATGTCATTATTCTTATTAATGGTATCCCGGTAGTTCAGGTCGAATTAAAAACATTAGAAGTTTCACCTAGGAAAGCAATACAACAAATTGTTGATTACAAAAACGATGTTGGTAACGGTTATACCAACTCATTACTTTGTTTTATGCAATTATTTATTGTTAGTAATAGGAGTGACACCCGTTACTTTGCCAATAATCAAAATCAACATTTTAGTTTTGATTCCAACGAGCAATTTCTACCTGTGTATCAACAACTTGCAAATGAGCGGAATAGAAAAATCAGACATTTAGACTCTTTTGCAGAACTATTCTTACCCAAATGTACATTGGGAGAAATGATTAAAAATATATATGGTTTTGTAGAAAGCAAAAATTATTGATTATGCGCCCCTATCAAATCTATGCAGTAAAAGCAATTGTAAACTGCATTCATCAAAATCGGGGTAACGGTTATATATGGCACACTACAGGTAGTGGAACGCTTACTTTCAAAGCCCCACGTTATTGAAAGATAATCCGACATAGAAAAATGTCTTTTCGTTGTTGACCGCAAAGACTTGGACAGGCAAACCCGTGAAGAGTTTAATAAGTTTCAAGAAGGAAGTGTAGAAGAAACACCAATACCGAAACACTCTTGTAAGACGACTACTTCTACTGATTATGCAGATAAAGTCATTGTAACGAC